>Ga0209208_10006920_pt1 | contig 15556 bp, 8 predicted proteins | sample S1TSphfallax_3_FD_187694 | JGI IMG/M metagenome (GOLD analysis project Ga0209208, IMG submission 187694) | Host-associated microbial communities from peat moss isolated from Minnesota, USA - S1T2_Fd - Sphagnum fallax MG (SPAdes) (version 2) | ecosystem: Host-associated > Plants > Peat moss >...
TTTGTTTTCTTGATTTTCAGTGTTAACTCCTGAGGAGTCCCACAATACAAGCACAGCCAGAATTTTTTTTTCAGTTTTTCCACAGAAAACTTTAGGTAGGAAGTTTTGGAAAACAAAACCACTTTGCAATCCATTCACTGATAGAAAATCTGCCATTCCAAATCATGTGCTATTTCAAGGAAAGAAGCTTGTATGTACAAATGCCAACTAAGCTTTTGTCATTGCTTGCTCTCAGAATACATCTGTCAGAATACAAAAGTTGGGGAGTACAGATTTTTTGCAAGCTCCAGCATGACTCAATTCTGTTGTTGGGTGGGTACTACTCCAAGTTGCAGGCATTCCTTTTTTAGTGAAGTTTCTTCCAGAGTTGTAGTTTCCAGATTTCAATGTGAAGTCTGTACTATTGACATGCTCTCTAATTACCCATATGACTGCAGAGTGAATTGAAAAAATTGCATTTACATGCAGTAATTTTCCACGCTATTATCAATTATGCCACATGATTCCTAGTATTATCCAAGATTGATCCTGAACAATGAGAAATCACATTTTATCCCCCCAAAACCTACTACAAGCCTAAATACATTTGAGCCACACAAAACATGAGCCTAAAATTTGTTGGGAGGTTCTCACTTCAGCAGAGAAAGAATGCACCACCCACAACAAAAATCAAGAATCAAACCCCTCTGGACTGTGTGACCAAACCGGATATACACAAAGTTGAAAAAGAAAACTCTGTTTAAGAGCTAACACAGAAGAGAAATAATTTGACAAATTAGTTAGTAGAAGGGTTTGAGATTTTCAAGAAGCTCTCGAGTTCCCCCATTTTCAAGGTGGTCAATGCCATTTGCAGCACCCACATTGGGGTTCTTTTGATCTATATTTGTGGTCAGTCCCCATATGCGGATTGTGTGGTCATCACTTGCAGAAGCAAACATATGCGGGTTCACCGGATTCCAGCTCACACTGTTGACAGTGCCTGAGTGACCTGGTAGAACCTCCAGTAGTTCTCCATTCTGCCTGTGCCATATATACACCTGCCAGGATCCCTTGCAGTAAGGCAATGCCTCATCCTCCACATAGGCATCATTCACAGGGTCCTACTTGTAAGGTAGAACTTGATGTCTATTGTCTTTGGCACCATGAAAGAGGTACTGAATTATCAAGAGGCTTGCATTGTGGATGCCTCATGATAATTCAGTGTGTCTTTCATGGTGGGGAAGGCACTTAACAGCAGCATCTGCAACAGTAGAGGTCTCTTCTACCTTTGATTGCAAAATTCTGTGGGTCAAACTATACTGGATTCGTTTGACTGATGATAGGAAAATCATCTGCTAGAGGAATCTGTGGGATAACAAAAATGCAGAACCACTAGAACCCTTTTACAGCAGTAGACCCTCCTTAAGTATGTGACAAATTGCAAGTTTGGAAACAGACCTGAGAATCCTCACTTCCGCTAACAATAAAGGCATGATCTGAGCCACCAAAACATGAGCGGATGACATATCGGCCTTGTCGGTGGCCACGGTACTTGAATAGAAGCTTTGAACTGACTGCAATATCCCACAAATGGATCTCTTGGCTCACCAAATTGACAAGCAGATACCTTCCATCCTTGCTCACTGAAAGTGAAGTAATAGGCTTCTCCTCTTCAATTACACGTTCTGATTTCTCCTCCAGATTGTATATTCGGATATCCTTATCTCCACAAATGCTCACCTGATAGAAAATCACCAATTAGATTTCACATTCAAAACCCACAACTAGAATGCGCAAGTTTAGCAAAGTGCAATGCTCTTATATGATTGACTGTGTGATGTGCAAGCATGATCTCTGTGCTATACCAATTTACAAGAGGTTTGGATATAGGCAGGGGCAGACATTGCTTACCATGTGGCTGCCATCAACAGTGATAGCAAGATCATTGATGCGGGGCATTCGGGCTCCCTTCCATGACTCCAACTCCTGTCCCTGGAGACCATTAAGAAAGGGCACCCAATACTTTAAAAAATGAGTGAACTGAAACATGGCATTCTTGCAACAAACACATCTTCAAAAACTAGCAAGGCACTATAACATGAAAGATATTTACCTCTAGATCCCACATGTAAATGCTTTTGTCACCACCACCAGAAACAAAGCGGTTTCCATCAGGAAACCAGGCACATGAAGTGAAGCAGCTATTGGGTTTATTGAAAGTATGTCTACACTCGCCAGTGGAAGTGTCCCACAGTTTCACATTCTCCTCGTTCCCACAGGTCAGAAGCATGGTGTCATCAGGGCTCCAGGCAACAAATGATACTGCCTTTTGGTGGCCTCTCAGGATGTGCCTTAATTTCACAAGCCCATCCTCAACCACCTGCAAAACAAAGAAATAGAGCACAATACTTATCAAGTTTGTCATGCAACATACTTGTAAACACACTTGTAAATAGACCTTCATGTCCCCATACTGTACTTAAAAGGATGTGAAGCAGAATGTAACAGATAGGTGTGGAATCCTGACCTCCCACAAGATGGCTGTTAAGTCTTTAGATGCTGAAGCTAAGTAGCGACCATTGTGTGAGAACTGCAGAAACCAAACTTCATTTTCATGCGCTTCCAGCACCTGTGAATTTTGATCCACCCATTGGACCAACACCCCAACACTGCTTGGCCTTATTTTCATCTTCCAAATGGCATCCAAACTCATGATCAGGGGCCACAACACAAATCCGCTTTTGTTGCTTCCATATCCTAAGTTCTTGAGCTTGCCTAAAGTCTACTGAAACTCATACTGTGTATCACACCACAAATTCACAAAGTCATCATGCAGCTTTATCACTTGTAGATGTACCCAAATATGGACCCTAACATTAAATCAGTTGTTGCCTTAGTGAGTATTTACCTGAAGAGTACGGGTCGGAATCTGGTCACGACTGCAGCGGTGGTCTGTGTAAAGAGAAAGTAAGTGCTCTGATGAGTTATGAAAAAGACAACTCTTACGTTGCACCTCAAGAGCCTGCTCCACCAAATGTTCAAGCCTATTTTCTGGAATCATAAGTGCAGGTGGAAGTAAGTTCTGCAACTGCTCAAGCAGACAGACACGAGAATCTGGATTGGCCCCCCTCCAATCAGCTCTCTCTGATAAAGCCTCCCGGGAAGGGCACATGACAAAGCTAGCCAATTCATGTACCCGATGTGTGTTTATCCCCAACAGTGAGATCTCTGAACGCAGTGTTTTAAGTGCACTGCTAGTATCTCCGGAATCTAAAAACTCCAGGAACTTTTGCTGAAGTATAAGAAATGAGGCCAGCTTTACAGTTTCATCATCTAACCAAGTGATTTTGTGCAAGGTGGTAATGCTTTCATCCCAAAGTCCAGCCAGAATCTCACGCCGGAAATCAGACACCACAGGCAACTGTAAAGGAACTCCTGATTCTTCTTCTAGTGCTGTTGCTGCATGTTTGTAGCCCAGAGAAGAAAGTGCTTGTGTGATAATCCTTACAAACTCCAATTTGCGGATTTGACCACGGGAACCAATGGTAACACCATCATCAGCTGGCATATCTTTGGCCATTGGTGGTGCTAGAATTGCCACCAAAGAGTCCCCTGGTACAGCTTTTGCGGTTGGGATTGAGAGCTTCAAACGCTTCAAGGGGGGAGGCCCAACGCCGTTGTCACCTCCCATGAACAGGCCTCCACCCTATGGCTATCCCATAGAGCTTCTGCCAGTAGTGTGGCAGATCTCCAGATCTGTGAACCTCCAACAGGCCTCAAAAATTGGCAATTCACATCAGACACACCTGAAAATACAGAGGAATTTGCATCAACCAGAAGGAATGGCTCAAATTGATCGTAATACAAAATTAATACAAAATCCTCACATGATGAACCAAACAGCAGCGTTGCAGGGTACTTCAATTATGACAAACTGCAAGTTTCCCACACACGAGATCTGGTGCATTTCCTCTTAAAACCACAAACTATCAATGTCAACAACTGCATACATTGCGTTCCTCAGTGTTGTCAAAGCATCAATGACCAGCATGCTTAAAACTCTACAGAATTGCACTGCAAAATCTGAACTAATGACCTCAAACCTATAATACTCATATCTATAATGCTCAAACTTTCTATTATAAAAAATGGGCCAATTTTTGAGAAAATCCAGTTGAAACCATCATGTTATCAGTTGATATGGAAACCACAAATTTCTCAACATCAAAGTTCTTGAGCATTTCAAGATTATGAAGGAATATCACACTAAATAAGATCCTCCTGTGCTTGATTTAAAAAACCTCAGCTCATGTCTCCTGAAAGGATAAAATGTACAGCTTATGCCTGGAACAAGACCATGCAGTTCAATCTCATTGCAAGAGAGGCTCTCTGGTGCATTAGCACATAGGTGTGTTGTAATTAAAATTTATGTTATCAGAATTGAGTCTGCTGCATGTTAATTGAAACTAGTTTCCAGTGAGAGGTCTCCTTTGCCTCTCTTGGTCAGAAACCTACACAAAAAGGAAGAGGGGTCCATAGACATAGGAAACCAGAGAGAGATAACACTGAAGAGCATTGCTCAATGCCAACCAAATTCGACCAATGAAAATACAACACAAGGGAATAAGTCAAAGCACAGACGACAACACAAATTTAACAGGTAATGACACCTAGCAACCAGAGTGACAAGGATCAACAAAACAGCAAGAATTAATGTCCTGAGTGAAAGAAGCAGATCTCTAGCGTTTCCAGAGCCCTCTTGACCACAGTCCACAGAAAACGCAATTGAAAAAGACACACGGGCATGGTTCTGTGCCAATCTCTCCAATAACAATCTTTCATGCAGATTGACAATGAACGTGAATTGACAGCAATAAACCCCCCCGGGAAACTGAAGTGCTAGTTACTTCCTATCTACAGTTACATTCCAGAAACAAAAGTATTTAACAATGACAACAAATTGAGGAAGGAACACACCTAAAAATATCACTAACAAGACGATTGATGCAATCCCTCAAAGGCTACAGAGACGGACATAGCTAGCGGAAACATCAAACCCTAGACGGAGAGAATCATAGATCTACTCCTGGAAAGGGAACATGGAAACATGGAAACATGAGAGAAAGTACCGAAAACTGCACATCAGAGCCAGAAGTAGTTGTGGAGGCCACAACAAAACCAGAAAGAAAGAAAAAAGACAGAGACACTCACCTGGACGCAAGTAATCCCAAAGGCACGATGCTTTTCTTCTCCTTCCTTCCTTCCTTCTTCCTCTTCTTCCACAATTACTCCCCCGAAGACAAGTAAAGAAGACTACTGCCGCTATCTCTGGATAAGTGTCGTCTTGCGGCCAAAGGATCGAGAGAGGAGGAATTCAGAACAATAACAACAACAACAACAACAACGCCGAAATCCGATCTCGAACAGCAGAGTACTTACAGCAGCAGGCAGCGGCAAACCCTAGAACGAGGAAGAAGGCACAAGACCGACATTATTATTATTATTATTGTGCAGTGTTGAAGAAGACGCGCACGCACACAACACGCAAACCCTAAATGTTCCCCGCTCCCAAAACGCGTTCTCACGTTCTTTGACCCAGTTCTCACCGCCAAGGATCTCGTTCCGTTTAGTCCCCTAGTACGTGCGTGCGCTCAGGCGTTCTCTGTCCCCATCATCTGCATACTCTCATGTTCCCCATCTACGTGAGCGCACTTTATAGGGAACACCTACGTTCTTTCACGTTCTCAGTCTTTGCCGTCTCATGTTCCCCATCTCTCACGTTTCTTCAGAGAGGGTGGACTGTCAAGGGAAAGAAGGATGGTTGACTTGTTGACTTCAAAATAAAATTTAATAATAATTTAAAAATTTATATATGGGTATATCCTTGTATTTGCTTCGTAGGTATACCTGATTTTGGTATCTGATTGATACCCGAGAGATATTAATTGTACACAAGCTATGAATGGAGTGCCAAGCACATTCCAATTGTGTGTCCAAGTGTGCTCCATTTGTGTGTACATTGTGCAAACGAAGCTTGTAAAAATGTTCACTAAGCATGGGCTAGGTAATTGATGAAAACGTGTAGGTTATTGTAAATAGTTGAGATTTGTGAACATTAAGAGTATTCACAATAATTAGTGTGCTCAAGCTTTGATTATTACACATAATTGATTATTGTAAGAGTGTCAAGTTCATGGGTCATAAAACACATAAGAGTACCAAGGTCATGCTTTACAAAACACATAAGTGTCACAACCCTATCATTGGGTTTGCAAGTCAAAAGTGAAGTTTAAGAGTCACATTTCATGTTTCTACGAATGAACTCACACATTTGTAAATGGGCTTTCATTTTCAGAGTTGGAGTCTCAATGGACTTTTGAATTTTTAGAGAGTGATTTCAAAGGTCAAAATTCATTAGATTGAAAAGTTTTCTTATACCATGGGAAAGCTCTTGAGACGAATATATCAAAAATGGGCATGCATGACCCATTTGGGTATTTAAAACATAAGTTATGGCAAAAAAAAGTGACAATTTGACCTTCGATTATTAAAAGTCAAGAATCATTATGATTTGCTTGCGTGTAGGTGGTATGTCACATACCTTTGGAAGGCTTTCGACGAAGTTTACAACTTTGTTTTAGACCTCACTTTAATCGATCTACACAAAAAGTTATGCGCCTCCAAAATTGTAAGAGTCCCAATTTTGAGAATTTCGAGACTCCCAACTTGGAAATCCCAGGACAAAATGACATTTCGATGTAGGCCCCCTGGGCAGGCATAGATAATACTATAAGGGGGAAGGTGATGCTTTCCCCAAGTTTGGGACGTGTTGAGTTTTGTGAGTTCGTGTATGCTTGTGGTTCGCTCGTGCATAAAAAATGTTGCAATTATGCATTAACCAACTTGTTGTTTGGTTTGTGTAAGACCATGTGAATAGTTGGTTCATTTGTTATTTGTTTTGGTCCCTATCTCGGAGCTCTAGCATGGCCCTTTTACCCCCAAAGTGCTGCGAGCTAAGAAACACATCCTAATTCCTTTTTCTTTCATTGTTTCCACCTTTGGATTTGCATTTGAGTCTTATGAAAAGTTTGGGGTTGTGTCAACAAAAGTAAGAACATGAGTTTGTGAAGGTTTAGCTAACCAATAATTAAGAATGTGGAAAATAAAATTATGGAGGAATGAAAATATTAGAAGGCAACATGATATCTGATATAATAAGGAGATTTCATTCAATTGTGTGTTGCAATGTTAACTACAAGATGTTCCCTACAATTACTTATGATTTTATATTCTACCTTTGTGAAACTTCATGATTATCAAATATTTATTATAAGACATTTAGGCTTTTCATTGCTACACATTATTAATGATGAAGAAATGATGTAAAAAATGATTTGATGAAAATTTTGATTATGAATTTTTTGATCATCATTGACAATGAAAGCAATGTGTATGATTTCACCATATATGGGACAAATCTCATTGGGGTTTTATTTATTGTTGTGGAGTGAGGATCAAAACATGAGTATTTAGGGTGTACATAATATGTTGGCCATTATTGTTAATCAATAAAAACCATCCAATCTTCCCTTCAGTTTTAAAGTTTGAACAAAATTCATAAAATATGCACAAAATATTTAACCCATAATAGGTGAAGTTGTTGAATTTGGTTAGAGAATTCCAAAAATAGTAGTTGGGTAATTTTTTATGGATTTTGATAATTTGCTAGTTCTATCTTGTGAACACATGCACATACTACATCTAAACACAATTATCTTTTACCTTTGATTTTGGTGTTTGTAGATACATGATTGAAGTGTAGATGTTGGCAATGTGATAATTAAAAATAAAGTTTATTTTTCAAGATTTTTGAAAGTTTGAAAACATTCATAAAAAAATTAAATTTATTTTTCTTTTTCAATTCAACATCTAATTCTAAACCTAAATAAGAACTTAAGGTTTATGTGAAAATAGAAACTCTAATAAACATTTCTTCAAGGATAATTTTTCAATAAACATGTTAATTACGAATTGAAATCCCATGATGAGGTGTTGCAACAAATCTAGCAATAATTGAGTGCTTTCAATAGTCTTCTTTATATTTTAATTGCAAGTTTTTTGTTGTTATGCCCATTCTTATCCTCTTGCTAATGGAGGATACCTTTATGCCCTTGATCCAATAACAAACATTGGTCCTCAAGAACCATGTGGAGGTAGTTTTTTCCTTCATTCTAAAAGTGCAGCATGAATAATTTGGGTATAATAGTTGGAAATAGTAGTGTAATGATTTGTCCCTTCAACAATGAAATTTTTTCAATTTACTGTTTGGTTTATTTTTCTTGTTTTGGAGTACAATATATTGTGATGATGTTCATGTAGTTTATCCCAAATGTTTTATATGTGGAATTGGGCAACATAAGCGATTGATAGATTTCAAAATTGGTTAGGAGGTCCCAATATGATGTTTGGATATTTAAGTAAATTATACATAGTGGAAACAATTAAAATGCTTATTGAGGTCCATATGAGTGGACCACTTCTGTAAGGAATGGAGGGGTTGCCTTCACAAACATTTAAAGACTTGTGTGTTAATTTTAAAGGAGGGGAGGTGTCGTAACCCTAACCTTGGGCTCACAACCAAGGCAAGGGTTTGCAAGGTTGCGAGCCAAGAGGAAGCCCGAGAGTGAAAGAAAATGTGAGGGAATGAACCTTCACACTCCCAAAGGAGCTTCCACTTTGAGAATTTGGAGTCCCAATGGATTCCCAAATTTTTATAGAACAATTGCAGGGGTCAAAACCCAATGTATTGAAAAATTCTTTATATCAATGAAAAGCTCTTGGAACGAAGATGTCTTAAATGGGTTCACATGACCCATTTGGACATTTGAAACACAAGTTATGGCCAAAGGAAAGGTCAAGAGTCAAATTGGCAATTTGACTCCTGACCACTAAAAGTCAGGAATCACCTTGATTTCCTCGTGTGCAGGTGATGTGCGACATACTGTTGGAAAGCTCTCGACTAGGGCTATAACTTTGCTTCAGACTTCATTCTAATTAGAGGTTTGCACGCAAAATTATGGGCCCCCAAAGTCGCGGGAGTCCAAGTTGTGAGAATTTTGAGACTCCCTTGGGACAAAATGCTATTTGGATGTGGGCCTCGTGGAGAGGCACATAGTATATTTTAAAGGGGAAGGTGGTGGCTTCCCCCAAGTCTGGGTCGTGGTGAGTCTTAAGAGTCCGAGTTTGCTCGTGGCTCGTTTTAGCACCAAAAGTGCTCCAACTATGCACTAACCAACTTGTTTGGTTTCGTGCAGGTCCATGTGAGTGATTAAGTGCTTGTCATTTTTCCTAGTCCCATCTTGGAACTTAGCACGCCTTTCTATCCCTAAAGTGTTGCAAACCAAGGAGCGTGTCTCCAACTCCTTGCTCTTCCACTGTTTTCACTTCAGATTCACATTTGAGTCTATCAAGGAGCTTGGGAGTGCATTAGGAGGGGGACTAGGTGGAGGAAACTTAATGGTGAATATGGAGTGGTAACCTAATATTATTTTCAAAGATTAGAGGTGGGAGCTTTTTATTCAAGGGATAACAACAACCAAAAATATGAAATTTATAGTATGTGTTTTGCCAATTAAAATCATTAGTTCCAATGTCAATTAGTAAAAACCAAATTATAACAAAAATTAGAACTAAGTTTTAAATTAAATTTGGTCTTGGAATCAAAACCATAACCAAAATCAAAAAAATTAAAAATACATATTGTTTGGAATGGGGGTGATTAACCAGCAATAAATTTTTAATTAAATTGAAAACAAAATATGGGGAAAAATGGTGTTTTGAAAAATTGTGTTATGTTTCAATTGAATTCATGAATTGTTTTATATGCATTTGTAGTGATACTTTGATTGGTCTATTAATCATTTTGGAAACATTGATTCCAAAAGGAATAAATTAAGAAACATGCATGATAATTAGGTTGAGTTGTTGTACTCACTAATCATTGTAGATTGATGATTGAAGGATAGACATTGATGATTATTTAGATTATACAATGCATTTATCATATGTTCATTTTGTTTTATGTTTATGCCATCATAATCTATTAATCTAAATCAACAACAATCTAATAATTTTTTTTCACCCTTTAAGGAATTTGCAACAACCCAAGTTTGCAATTAAGCAATAGATCATGATCATGTTTGCAATACCCCCCCTTAGGGAGAAAATGGAACCCAATAGGTTTTACAATAGTAACAATATTCTCCTAAATTTTAAAAAAAAATCTTTCTTACAAAACTCCAATCTTGTAGTGAGATTTGTATAATAGCTATGGTTGATCATCACATAAGAAGTAGCAATAACAGTCCATCCATGATCTATTTGGAATATGAGGAACACAAAAGTCCTTTCTGTTGCAACTCCACAACTTTATTTTGTTGAACATTGAAAATAATGGTCCCCCTTTCTACCATTTCCATTTATCCCTTAAACTTATCATATCCTATTACACATTTAATTGTTAATTCATGGAGAAAAATGTCAAATTTAATTCGCTTTAAGTGCACCAAAAACTAATTCCAATTCTAGATTTGTTGGCCTTTAAAAGCTTGGTATGAATTTTAAGCTTTTAGGTTTGTGGGGTTCAATAATAATTTTTTTTGTACTTCTTCCAAGCCTTACAAATCCACCAAAAGAAATTGAGGCACATCATGTGTTTGAAAGCCTAGGCCCACACCAAGCCCATAACATATCAACCTTGATATTCAAACATTTTGTGTTTAGTAATTATTGAAGTATAAGATATATAACCTATTCCCAATCAACATTGTACACATAATTGTTTTAAAATGATAATTGTTTTAAAATTGAATTGCATTTGTATTACATAGAAGTATGAGACACCAAGTGAAGCTAGGTGGCGATAGTGTAATGAAGAATTTCCTTTATAAATGGAAACAATTCTTCCTTATGTATTGCCCCCATACAAGGATGGACTCATGGACGGATATAAACCAAACATGGAATAAAAATATTTGTTAGGGTATGGTTTTATACTGTGTAAACAATATGTAAATGCTAGATCTATTTATTTTAACTTTTGCATATATAATTTGCCATGAGATGATGTATACATGGTGACATTTTTTTTGTAAGGATGCAATGATGCATTTACATGGAAAATGAAAATTCTATTTTAATGTGTAAAATAATCAACAAAAAAACACATAAAATTCTCAAAGTGGCAAAAAAGACAAGCAATGAGGATGACCTATGAATATGTAACTAAGTCTTCATAGTAAACAATGAGTAGGTGGGCATTGTTGAAAAAATGGCAAGTTTTAAATATAATCTCCTAAGCACATTGGAAATTCTCCAATAGGATTTATGTTATGTTGACAATTTATTTGTACTCTACCAATTTCTTTGCTTGCCACAAACATCAAAAAACTAAGAAGGATGATGAAAGGAATAGAAAAATGCATATATTATAAATATTGTTTTTGTTTAAATCATACTTCTACAACTATAAACCTATTCATGACATTGATATTTTTAACACCCTTCCCATTCCCATGCACACACATGAGAAGTGAAGAAGTCCCATTTTTGTCATTGTTGGTCAAAGCATCCAAATTACACAAGTAAACAACAAAATTGTTTGAAACCTTGTTTAGTCTAACTTTAGAAATTTGAAGGGGAAAGTTGATCCTTGTTTCCTTTCCATGTTCATAGGTAAAATTCATAAAGATACGAAGACTTAGACTCAAGTTTCACAATCAAGTTGTAGCAAGCAATAATAAAATGGAAAGTGACAATTTGGCCTACAGGTTTTGGACTTTGGAAGATGGAGCAACAATGGCATCAACTTTGGAGTTTGGATTTTGGGATTATACATTGCATAAACTTATACAAACTAACAAAACTTGAAAAAAAACCAATTTGTGAATGCACTTGCAGACTACTACTAAACATTTGTGGTGTGCATAAATAATTTTGATTCAAAGTTTCCAAAATCCATGGTTGTTGGAAATGCCTTTAACATTGTGATTTTGTTCCTCATGAATGATTATTTTACAATGTGTATGCCATATCTTTCCAAACCCAACCACAAGTTCTTGGAATTCATTCAACCACCAAACTTGAAAAAAAAGTTCACACATTATCTCAAAATTTGATTATACAACCTTGGGCTTTACCAAACTTTACTAGCATCATTGTCATTATGCAAAACCAAATCAAAAATTGCAATTAAAAAGCTACAATGTATATCATATTCCTAATGCACTATAACTATTAACAAATCTTATGTGTATGTAAATTCAAAGTAATTGACAAATTGAATTAAAATATGGTTGTTCCATTGACAAGAATTTAAAAAAAAATGAAACACCATTAGCAAACAAGAAATGACAATGAAAGTGACGACCTTAACTTATAGGGTTTTTTCATGGTGGCAATCATGCACTTGGCACTAGGACCTTTTAATGATTTTCCTTTGATCATGACCCATTTTTCCCAATAGGCATGTCCAAGGATTTTTTTTTGTGTCACATTAAAAAAATGTTGGTCTTAGGGTCTCAAACATGGGTTATACCATTGAGCCATAATCTTGGGTTCATTCTAGCGTTGGGATGGTATTTGATTTTAAACTTTTAGTTGGGTTTGGGCATTAGGGGGAATTTTTAAAAAAAGAACCACCTAGGTTTAGGTATTGGTATTCACCAATTTTAAAGAACTATTTGGGTCAAGGTTTTAAAAAACCTAATGATAGGTGGCATGAAGCAAAAGAAGGTGTTTGGTTACATGCTTTACTTGGGTTTATAGCTTGGTTCTTTTGCAAAAACCTAGATTGGAATATTCAGGTTATTTGACCATTTTTTTGACAAACCCTTGTTTGAAAATCAAGTCTTGAGTTTTTGACAAATACAAAGTCCCTGGTATTTGCACTTTTTGGGTAGTGAACAAACAACACACATTTCCAAACAAGCCCGGGTCTTTGATAAATATAAAGCTTGAGTCTTTGCAATTTAGAAGTTCTTCAATAAAACAAATATTACGTCTTACAACAAAATTCCCTTAAAAATGATTATTAAATGGTGAATTAGAATGAAGATTATTATTCATGTTTTATGGTTTTAGGTTTTAGGAAAATCCTTCGTTGTTTCATCTTCCATATGATCCTAAAAAATAACAACAAATTAGGGATTGAATTCAACCTCCAATTTTGTTCTACATGCCAAATGGAATCATAACTTTAAACCTTCAAAACCACCTTTTAAATGAAGATCATAAGTTGTTTTAGCCTATCAAACATCAACAACTTGTTTGCCTCCATTAGTAAAGGCAACAATATTTTTCTGTCATATTTAATGACCACAACAACAACATTTTCATGACCTAACCTGGTAACTAGTTGTTTGCTTTTGAACCTTGGATAAGATATCAATTAAAGCCAACAATTTATGACATTTTTTCTTGTCAAATGTATGCAAAAAAGAAATGAAACCTATAAAAACCTCCAAAATGCGTTGATTCATTTAGAGCATGAACTTTTTAATTTCATAATCAACACATCTTCAATGAGGTTGTTAAAAATAGGCTTGAAGGCCAACTTTTTTTGAACGTCCCAACAAGTTGATATGAAAAATTGTAAAACATTCATAAGCAACTAATGTCCATGACTTTGGCTCTAAACACAACTAAAAACAATTGGGGACATAAGTTTCACAATTGCTTCATAAACAACCTTATTTTTAGAGAAGGCACATAACTTTGCAATGCCATAAATTGGTTACTATAGCATAATGCAAAAATAGTATGGAAAGCTAAGGCTCATCTTGAAATAACAATACTTGACTTACAAACCTACATGATCAAAAATAAAAAATAAATTAGAACACCCTTGAACCACATAAAATGCAATTGTATGTTAAAACTAAACAATAATCATAAAAATTCAAGTAAACCCCTACTTGATATTCATGAGCTTGTTTAGTTTTTTGGGTTTTAATCTAGAATCAATGCAAGCCTTATCCCATGTCTACTTGCTTTGCCTAATTTTTTGAGCCATGCATTACATTTTTGAATGACATTTTAAGTAGCTTTTATAGATGCATAACTTATACTATCAAACATTTTTTGTTTCCCATATTCTCCAAGTGTGTTTCAATGATGTATGCATAATCATGCATTTCAACATCAACAACTTTTGGAATTTTTAGCTCCTCACCTGCAACTTGCACATTGCCATGTTGTTACCATATCCTACAAAAGCTAGAGGGACTTCATCATTGGAATTGATATTATGAACACTCATGATAGGACATGAAGAATAAGTCATCACATGATTCGCTAAAAAAACAACATAAGATAAAATACAAAATATGAATTTTGTAGAAACTTACTTAAACCCTAAACTCAAGATTAATAAACATAATGTGATATGGTTTAAATTTTAATTTTTAGAATGTAAGGTTTTCTCAAATTTCTTAGGATCTTTCCCCATCCACACAACTTCATGTTTATGGGTAGAAGTTGAAAGAATGAGGTGCAAAAACAAAGTTTATTTTTGTGGCTTGGTGAAAATCAATGGAATAAATGAGTAGACACAACAATTGCTGAAAATAGGTAAGGAGAAATAACTTCCCCCACCTTAGTTATTTCACAAACGCACCTTCTAGCAAATCACAATGTAGAGTTCATCATGCAAAAGACGAAAACAAAAGCAACATGCTTTTAATGTAATGGAGGTTGCAAAACTCTATAAACACTTATCTTCTTGTAGTTTAGTGCGTTCTATATTCACCATGCTCTTTTGAAAAAACTTGATTCATCTTAAAAAGCTCTAACATTTAATAGATTGCATTCACAATTTCGACATCACACATTGATAAAAAGCTCAAAATGAATGATGCAAATTGTACAGGCAAGAAACAAATGTGAAAAATGAAAAAGACTTGGAATTGAAATTGGAAACCACAAAAGCAAAAGCCCTAACCTTTGAAAAGGGTATAAGCCCTAGTACTAAAAGAAAGTGAATATGAAGTTTTGATAGATACCCTTTGCATCTTTTTCTCGTGGGTCAAGTATGGTTACAAATATTTGAGCTTATACCCAATGTAATACCCAATAAATACCCTAAGGTCAGTCAAATTCCTACCCAAAACTGGTTTGTTCCCTAACTTATTTAAGTTGAGTTGGGTTCGAAGTTCAAAGAGACCTCACTTTGGTAAAAGGGGTTGAAAGATTAGAGGACTTGTGCAAAGACAAGGCACCCACAATGAAACATACACAACTAGTTGCAAAATTCTATGGTCCTAAAAAGCAAAGGACTCTTTGCTCTGAACATAGCAACTATGACAAAATGAACCCAAAAATGCTTATGAGAAACCAAACCCACACTTCTGAGAGTGCCTTTGAATCCACCTTCCAGAAGTACTACAAACTCAAGATTGTTCGTGGAAAGATTGAAAGATGATATATTTTGTCTTGTGCTGAAACTTGAGATTTGTTATAATAGAGTTATAATATCTTGAAGGATTTTGGTTTCTTCTTAAGAGGATTTTTAGAAAGATTA
>Ga0209208_10006921_pt1 | contig 15555 bp, 12 predicted proteins | sample S1TSphfallax_3_FD_187694 | JGI IMG/M metagenome (GOLD analysis project Ga0209208, IMG submission 187694) | Host-associated microbial communities from peat moss isolated from Minnesota, USA - S1T2_Fd - Sphagnum fallax MG (SPAdes) (version 2) | ecosystem: Host-associated > Plants > Peat moss >...
ATATTTGTCAACAAAAATTGACTTGTTGATTCCCATATTGGGTGTAAAAATGCCATTGATTCCACAAATTTATTTTTGTGGAAGAACTAGCTGTAGAATTTGAAAATGGATGAGGTGAAATCTGAAAATTGTTGGAAGTTGTAAAAACCTTTAATTTGTGATTTTGGAATGAACAAATTTAATCAAGTTTTGGGCTTTTTGTTAGAATGTGCAAGTCCCTAATGCTTATAATATATAGTTGTATGCAATGGTGATGGCAAACATTAAAAAGTAACAATAAGTTAAATGTGGCATTGGGTTCAACACAATTATAATATAATCCAATACAATGTCCAACAAGAAAAAAAATAGATTTTAAATTATACTTGCATGATGATTAATGCTTGAAGTACTTTTTTTAATTTTATTTTCAAAGGAAAACAACTAATGCAACGGTTAAAGTCTCCCTTGTAGCTCAAAAGTGCACAGTTTGAACCATTTCCTAAATTTTATTTTTCATCTATGAATAAAGTGGATGAATTTTCTTTTGCCTTTAAGCAATTTTATAAGTTAGTTGCCCAAGAACAATTTTTATGAAGTTTGAACCATTTCCTAAATTTTATTTTTCATCTATGAATAAAATGGATGATTTTTCTTTTGCCTTTAAGCAATTTTAAAAGTTAGTTGCCCAAGAACAACTTTTATGAAGTTTGAACCATTCTCCCCATGAACCATGTTCTTTGGGGAGCAAGGGGCATAAGTTGTCACAAGGAGAAGAAGATTAAATTGCTTTGTGGAATAAACATGTGTCCCAAGGGATAAACGTGCTTAAGTTGCCTAGAAATAATCATGTTCTTAGGAGATAAAGGGGCTTAAGTTGCCCTTTTCCTTGAAGACATGGTTGCTACCTAAGGTAATTTAAAATCTTTACTCCCCAAGGCAACATGGTTGTTCCCCAAGGATAACCATGTGCCTTGGGGAACAATGCATTAATTTCCCCAAGGACCAAGAAAAATTCCCCAAAAATTAACTTTCACAAGGGGTAAAATAAGTTGCACGGGAAAAGGGCAATTGCCTTAGGGAACAATGAACTTCCCCTAGGGTAAGGCTCAAGTTCCTTAAGGAAACATATGTTTCAAATCTTTCTGCAACATGATGATGATGTAATGTTCATTTTTATGTAAACTTGTAATTTATCATTTGAAAGGTTTCAAAAAGATCTACAACTTTGTAATTGAAAACACTTCATTTAAAATTCATATGAAAAAGTTATGATCACACAAAGTTTCAAAGGCATTTGTTCTCGAAAGACATAGTTTCTCCCCAAGGTAACTTAAGCCCTTGCTTTTTGGGCACATGGTTGGCCTTGGGGAGTTATTCATGTTCCATAGGAAAAGGGACAAGTAAATTGCCCCTAAGAGCAACCATATCCCTAAGGAAAAAAAAACCTAAATTGCCTTAAGGAACAACCATGTCCTAAGGGGGAAAAGGGGCTTAAGGTGCCCCATGAAGCAACCATGTTCCCTAGGGAACAAATGTGTTTAAAACTTTGTGTGTTGGTAATTTTCTCATATGAATTCTGATTGAAATTTTTTCAATTACAAAGTTTTAGCTTTTTTCAAAATGTATCCAATGATAACTCACAAGACTATATAAAGACAAACATGAAATGGTTATGGCTGTGAAAAGGTTTGGAACATTTGTTTCCCTAGTAACTTGGGCCTTTTTTTGAGGAAAGTTCATTGCTTCCCAAAGAAGTTGCATTTCCCCCTAGAGAACTTGGGCCCTTCCCTAGGGATAATTCATTGCTCCTCAAGGAAATTTTTTTTTCCTTGAGGAATTTTTTTAATTCCTGGAACTTCATTTATTCTCCAAGGGATTTCTTTTGTTCCATATGGAACTTACATTGTTCTCTAGGGCAACTTGTTTGGGATTAACACTTAATTTTCTTTTCTCTAGGGAAGTTACATCCTAAAAGCAATTAATTTGAAAATGTTTTATGCATGTTTTTCATCCATATCGTTTGTTAGCAAAAAAATATTAGAATAAAAATTGAACCTTTGACCTTTGGGTTGAAGGGAAGATTCTAATCACAACATCACATGTACATCACATGTTTTTTTCTTCAAAATTGTTGTGTAAGAAAGATCATTACTTGTGAATGTTGGTATGGTATTTTTGACATACAACATGCTTGTGAATGTTGATTATTTTCAATCTTTTAGAGTTAACAATTGAATGACAACATCTATGTTTAATTGTTGATTTAGTTTTTTTAAGCTTTAAAAATGAGAATCAATGAAAATATTTGTTCCTTGATTACTTGTTATTAGTTGTTGCTAGCAAGGTCCCAGTGGAAAATGACAAATGCTTGATTGTTTGTTGCTACTTGTGTGCTCCTAGATGGAATAGAATTGATGCATGTTAGAAAAAAAAATGACAAAATCAAATATTTGATTCTATGTTATTTCAAATTTTCATTGTTTTATTTCTTGTATAGTTACAATCCTAATTGCAATAAACCAAACGAAAATTTAAATCTTCAAGTGTTATTTTGTATTGATGAAAAGCATGTCATTCATGTAGTAAAAAAAAATGGACATGCATTTTGTAATGAGCTTTCGTTTGATGTCCATCAAAACCATTTAGAGACTTGACAACAATTGAACTTTAAGAATTGGACTAGAAATTTTAAAAAGGATATTTGCCAAAAACTTGGTCAAGCTACTATACCAGGCATCAATTAAAGACCTGGGCACTATACCCACCCTTGAAGCTCATATAAATACCTACCCTCCTCAGATCATAGTAGTTTAACCCTAAAGTTTCAACCCCCCCCCCCAAAACCCAATTTTTTTTGGAATAATAAAAAATCAACAACTAGGATCCGGCTAGTATTCAAGCCTTTAAAAATCGGATACTAAGAAAAAGTTGGTATATGAAAAATCAAATACCCACCCAACATTGGTTGGTTCCTTGAGTCTCTTCATAGATACACACAAATGTATATGCATCCAATGGTACTTTATTGAGGGTGATGAGAATGTGGAAAATAAATGGATGAAACTCAAGATGAGTGTTAGGTAAGTAAAACAAAATATCATTGATGTACCTTCGGGTATGTAATAAGTCAATTATGTATCATATCTGGTTCATAATTTGCTTCCTATAATTTTTATTTATTTATTTATTTATTTAATTTTTGTCTTGGTCGGTAAGTAGTACAAACTTCCATTGTTTTAACCCTACCTAGTCAAATATGTATCATATCCGGTTCATAATTTGCTTCCTCTAACTATTTAATTTATTTTCCTCAGTTGGTAAATAGCACAAATTTCCATTGTTTTAACTCTACCTAATTCACACATAATTGATGCTTACCCGTGACCTTGGGAAGGAGGGTGTTCTTTAGAGGTGGGTGAAAAGACGATATAAGGAATGCCAAAATTATCTTACAACATAAAAATATTTTCACATTTTGCAATGCATTTAGGATGTGTTTGTTGCCTCTGCCCATAGAGAAGAAGATCTTGGGCCTAAAATATTGACTCAAACTTGACCCAATTTGTGTGACTTCCAAAGTACCTTGTGTACATATATATATATATGTGTATATATGATGGATGAGCATGTTCGACAGAAGTGCATGCATCTGGATGAGAAAGTCTACGTCCAGTAGTGGAAGTTTTTTAATTTGAAGTTTGAATAAAAAGGCAGAATTATTACTGGCCAAGCTGCTGCTTTGCTTTTTTGTCATTTTATTTCTGTTCATTGGACTAATTATTTGAACAATATTCTTGTCATATATGTTTGGAACCATTTACCGTATATTATACTCATGATTGTCTTACCATTTGTCATTATTATATGAATGCGTTGAATATGTATTTATATATATATATTCTGTTGAAATGATTTTCATTTCTGTTATTATCAGATTTTTCTCATCAGATTTTTTTTGAAAAATTTCACGTGTTCATGTTTGCGATGCCAAATTGCACAACCAAATTGTCTTTCTCCACTTGTCAATATGAACTACCCTTTTTTAACTGTACATTTAGCCATTCACAATCTATTGTCTTATGATTAAGGGCAAAATGTTCATTGTTTATCTCTTTACCCATACCGAGATTGATAGTTGAATCATTAAAACTTATATACCTTGAACCCTAACTCGGATAGGAAAAAGTTCCTTTGCGTTTCAATTTGCAAAACTAGAGTGTGTGTGTGTGTGTGCACATGAGCATGTGTGTGAATGAAACATGCTCCTCACCTTCCAGCATGAGATCTAGAGATATGGACAAGCCATCATTCGGTCAAGAGTGTTTTAGTTTTGTGCCATCTGCAGATCCAGTTGTTGGAATTGGAGTGAAGAAAACTGCTTTTTTACATGTGCTCTGATTTTTTGGTGTAAAAATTTGTATTTTTTTCACTACTACCGTAGTACCTTGGTCATTTCAACACATGTCCATCGAATAATTAATTAATTAATTAATTATGAAAAATTCATTTCGACAAATAGAATATTCCTAAATATTCACTATTATCCTTCACAATATTTTTTGATTTCGGAAGAAATAATTTTTAAAAAAAATTCAACATTTCTGAAAATAATATAATTAGTGTCGAATTGGCCAAGGTATTTTAGGGTATTCATGATTTGTCGGGTTTCAAAGTATTGTGGATGGGGTTGATCCAGCCCGATAGAGCAAAAAGATGCCGTTCTGTCAGTTAGTAAACTGGGCTCTTCCAGGTCCTGTTCGACCAGGCAAGACACTGTTCTGTCTGGTGGTTAAAGGATTCTACCAGGGGACCTCTTTTGAGTGCGTAACGGGCATCCTCCATGGATGGGCCACAGTTGAACCAGCACCCCACCAGCAACACCACGAAGGATGAATGAAAAGTGGTGAAGAAACAATTCCTTGGGTTCCAGTTTCCCAAGCTAACTAACTAACCATGGTCATTAGCTCAGTTGCCCTTTTTCACTACCTACTAACCACTCACTCCAGTGGGTTGTTAATATGTAGGGTTTATAAACTATAAACCATCTATTTATTTACTAGTCACCTATTTTTGGACCTACCTACCTATAAATAGAACCTACTTCAATACATATTGGGTTATGGAGGTGAAACCAGATGTTAACTCCGTTGAGGTTCATCCACTACCGAGTCATAACATGCATCCGGTGGATGGTGCGCTGGTTGGTGCTGGTTCACTCTGGCCCCCCTCTCCCACCCCTCATTTGTTCATTCATAATTCATATACCTTCTCTCGCAAGTGGAACTACCTAACACTTCCAAAAGTGGAACCAACAGATGGGTCGACCACCTGTCCCACTTAAGGAAAAAAAGCCTTTAAAAAAAGTACCCCAAATAAGACACCAAAAAACTGGTTAAGTTTGAATGATTTTTCTTTCTTAATTGCCACCCACAATTCAATGACTATAGGTAAATTACTAAATTAATAAATATTAAATCACAATTCAAGGTGATTTTAGTGAAATTTTATTTAATAAATTAATGAATAATAAAGCACAATTCAATGTGATTTTAGTGAACTTTAATTTAGTAAATTAATAAATAATAAATCACATTTCAATGGGATTTTAGTGAACTAGTTTTTTGAGTATTTTGGTTGACATCAGGCAAGAGAGAGTCAGTGGTATACTCAATTTTCTGGACTTTTGCATCTTGAAACAAACAGTATATATTCAATCCGTAGCACATTGGCAGCTTCGACACTAATTACATTATTTTAAAAAACAAATTGAAAATTTCATAATTGTACTTTTTAAGAAGAAAATTTTGTGAAGGAAAGTACAGAAATCTTTAGAATATTTTAAAATATTTCATTTTCAACACGAAACCTTCAAAATAAAACAAGTATTCCACACTGATTTGACGAACTTACGACCATGGTATATATATATATATATATACTTACAGCACATGCGTCACTTTGTGGGTGGGTGTCTGTCAAAAAGGATCACAACAAAATTTATCTTGTTTCTTGTGACAATTACTTTTTCTCTAATTTAATAGTAATTGTTGTTGGGCTTTCCTTTGGAAGAATGGTATTTGTTGGGTCAAGTTTTGGGTAATAATAATGGCCTTGGTTAGCTCATATTCATTCTTTGACTATCAACACCACAACCTAGAAGGAAGCACAACAACAAACAAACCGAAAGACATTGTGGGGGACAATGTCTTTTGCGTGATTCATTTTTGATTAGTTGTGGGGTTGCATGCTAAATGAAACTGCTATTTTTTCTCTCTCTTTAGTGATGCGCCTCCATGATTGGCCAATTAACAACCGCAAAAAAAAAATTCACCTAGATACTCACAAAATAGAATATTATGTAGCATCTCCTCTTTGGTCTACCTATATAGGTTACAAGACGAAAATTTTGAGACAAAAAAGATACATGATGAAGTGTGGTGCTATTGGGAACAGCTTGTGGAATACATGGGAATTTGGGGAACACACACACACACACACTCAAGAGCATCGTCTTTTGGAACCTTTTTGGCAACACCAAAAAAACCCAAAAGAAAGAATCCTCAGCAGGTAAAGGGGTCATAAAAAGGGTAAATGGACCTTTGAACACAGATTCTCAAAAAATTCAAAAGAACCAGTCTTGACTCACGACCACCACGGTTCCAAAAACAATCCCAAAGAACTGGTCAAAGAACCTACCCTGATCCATCGACTCTTTGCCAGTTCTTTCATAAGACCACCTGTTGCAGGTTGTTTGAAATTTTTTAAAAAAACCCAGAAACTAGAGGTTGTAACTTAGTAACACCAGAGAACTGCCCAACACTGGTTCTCATCATGGGTGTTGTTATGTTACACAAAACCTATGGTTCTCATGGTCTTCATAGGCATTTCATGTACCCAATGGAACAGGCTCAGTAGGAGTGAGCCTGTTCCACCTGGGAATCACTGAGCCCATTCCAGCAAGATGCCATTTTGTCTTGTGGTTCTGGATTCCACCAGGGCCTGTTCCAAAGCGCAATCAGTGCTCTGATTCACAGCACTACCATGTCCACCCCCCTCGCCCTTGGTTGGCAGGACAAGTGGAACTGGCAGCACCAAAAGTGGAACCAGCACCAGATGACTGCCTGCCCACCTAGGAAAAAAGCCTCAAAAGGCACCTGAACATGACACTAAAACTGGTTACATACTATGGAATGAGCCCATAGGTCCTGTTCCACCTGGGCAAGTCATCATTCTGTCTTCATGGATGACAATGGGTTCTATCAGGTTCTGTTCCAAACGGTAACTGAAGTCTGACCAATGGCCATTATCTGTCTGTAATTGGCACTCAGGAGAGATTCTGCCACTTTGTTAGCAACTTCAGTGCCTATTGGACCTCATGATGTTCTCTGTGACAGTTGAAAGCATCGTTGACCCTAACATCCTTAGGGTGCAGCGCATAACCTTTCCGTGTCACAACTACAGTTAGGGAAAGGGTTTGTCTGAGACCCCTCCTCTTGCACAAAAAGAAATCATTCAAATTTTGAAACAGAATGGGCTTTGCAGGGACCTCGATTATAAAAGTACCTTGGAATTTTACCTATCATGTGCTTTGGAGTTGCTGGAAACCCACAGGCTGAGCAATAATTTCCAACCGTTCTAGAGCCAAGAAGGATGCCTTGTATATTCAACTGCATAAACTTACATTGATCAAGTTGAAAAAATTAGCAGTTTGAGCTAAAGAAGATGCACTGATGCACTGAGTTTTGATCACCTAAACCATAAAGATGTGCCACTCTCTTGCATGCACCTCTCTCACAGTGGGGAGATAATTTTTGTGCTAAATTTGGGCATTAGCATAGTTGGTCAAAATCATGTGCATGCTTAAGTGCATGTTTAAAAAACCTCAGAATTGGCGTGCAATTTGGGCATTAGCCTATGGTCAAAATCATGTGCATGCTTAAGTGCATGTTTTAAAACCTCAGAATTGGTGTGCTGCTATTAAACAATGGTACAAACTACTCCCTAGCAATTCAACCTCCAGACAGAGAGAAGAGCCCCCTCCCTATCAATTCTATTCCTTCTTTTCACCTTCACATGCTATTGATACGATGGAGTTCAAAAAACAACCTGCTTCTGTTTTCCTACACTTCATACTGACTGAGACTCCAAGACATGTTTAGGAGCCAAAAAGCACATGAAAAAAATTTGCTATTTCAAGATGAGAATTTGCCTTCAAATGATGTCATTTCATGATTCTCAGATAAGGTTATGAAAAACATTTGTCGTATTTCTGGTGATGGATTGTTTGAAGGAAAGCACAAAATGGGCAACTTGAGAGTGGGAGCTTGCTTACAAAATTTCCAAGGGTGGCACTGGTTTGGAAATCATGTCACTCTTGGTGTTTTGTTGTTGCTGTAGCAGCAGCTCAAAACCCCTGCTTTTGAATAACAACCCATTGCTCCTAGTATTTGATGTTCGGCAACACATGAAATTGAAAGCTCCCTTCTGCAAAATGTCAATGATTTGAGTGTTTGGTTCAGGAGTTAGTCAGTAGCTTCACATTACTGTCATAACTTTGTCCAAACAGAAAAAAAAATTGTGAAAGATAATGGACTATAAACAAAATGTTTTCTTTGGAAAGAAACAAAAATCAATCATTTACCAAAAACTTTTTTCTCAAACTTCTCTGGATAAACTGCCAATAGATAAACCATACACAGGTTTCTATACCACCAAGAGAGATATCAAAGAATTCCCAGTAGCTAATAAGGATTTTATTTTTGTGTATTCCAAGAGACCAGATAGTAATAGATTGCTTCATATGTGGAAAACAAAAACAGGGAGTGGAAAATTAGGAAAAAAGATCCAATGATACCTCATAATTTGATGTGCAGCATGGTTGTTCCTGCATCTTCCTACTGCAGCTTTCAGAAGAAGAGCATAATTGCTTTCTTTTGTGTAGAGAAAGAGAGCGAGAAAGGTTAAGGCCTACTCCACAAGGGTCTTTTGGCCACAATTTGAGTTGGATTAGCTTCCTTGCAATTCTTAGTCTTGAGAATCTTGTCTCCTGTACTGCCACACCTCCCCTCTTGAAGCCGGGAAATCTCTGCACTCAGCAAATTTGCATATTCTGTTCCTATACATGTTTTTTTCAATACAGCAGCAGCAGCAGCAAGTTTTGTTTCTACATTGGGCTTCTTGGGGTGGGAAGAAGTTAAAGCCTGAGCAGCTGCCACCCCTGGTCCCTTCCTTTCAGTATGTGGCACTGGCTTGGGCATTGTTTGAGCCTCCTCCTCTACCTCCTCCTCAGCTGGCTTGGTGTGTATTGCAATTTCATTACCATTGGGAATGATTTCCAACACTGTGGTCTGTCTGGAAACAGACTCTCCTGCACTTGTTGTTGCCTTCTTCATCACACTTGTAGCCTCACTCTTCACAGCTCTAGTAGTCTTGGATACAGATGTTGGACGATGATTCCTCCTCCTCATCTGTGGAGGAGGTGATTCCTGCCGCCTTTGGATCTCCCCAGGATATGTGGTGGTGTGTCTTGCAGCATGCATAGCCGGAGAATAATGATGCCTGGGAGAAGAGTACAACAATGGAGAAGCTAACTCCTGCTTGCTTTGTAAGAAGTCAGAATGTCTGTACCTGCACTGAGTAATGGGTAAGGCGTAATGAGGCAGATATGTCTCAGAGTTGAAAGGCAAATGAGTTAGATCCCGTGCAGTAGGAGCTGCAAGTTGTTGATGGACAATTCTGCCAGGGGAGGCAATCCTAATGCCTCCTCCAATCCAGGGATGTGGCTGATGGTGTAGGGCTTTGATTCGAGGTTGTCTTGACAATGGACTATGAATCATCAGTCCTTGTCTCGGGCTTTGTTTCCTGGCTCTGCTATCTTTCTCTGATTCCAAAGCAAATGAAACTGTATTGTGGGGATACCTCCTCCGCCACTGCTTCGATACAGGCTTGTCTTGTCCGAGCCCACTTGCATAAAGCTGCCCACGAACATCTGTCAATGTCTGTGCTAGGTTGTTGCACACTCCCCAGACTGACTTGAGTGTCCTTTTCCTGTCAGGCCGGCTGTGCTCATCTGAAAAACCCCTGGTACTCTCTCCCTGTGGTTTTTCTTCCCCCTGCTTCAAACAAAACAACAAGATTAAGCTTTCAAGGTTAGGTTCCTGGTGGACCCCACAAGCACCCTATTGGATATGCTGCACATGTTTGTAGTCAAACACTAAGAATCCTGTCTAAGAAACCTTAAGAATCTGTATGCATTTTGTATGCATTCTGTAGGATATTCATGCCAATGTGTGGACACATAATTGAGCCAGAAAGCAGGTCTAGAATACAATGAACCTGCTGCTGAAGGGCATGCATTTCCTGTGATAATAATGTTTGCAGCTCATCAACCTCCTGCTGTAATGATCTCTGTGCACAGGAAGAAATTTATCACACAGCAAGCAACAGGTGGCTGTGAGCATTGTGTGTGAAACTGTCCCTACAGTGTGTGAGCACCTGTTTCCTGATAAAGTGTTAGAGGATCTCCAGAGGTCAGTTTCAGATTCAGCTCTTGTCTAATCTTGTGTTTTAAGGGTTCAATACCAATCTGCCATGTATTTGTTGCTTGAAATGGGTGAAACATGTTTATCAGGTACAGATGCAGTGCAGGAAACAGTGTAAGTGTCCAAGATAAGAGATATGCCTGCAAAGCCCGCAGTGCTCTTGAAGTGAAAGCCATGCCATTGCTGTAGTTCACATCAGGGTCCTTTTCCACAGTGTGTGGAACAACAGATATTCTCCCTCCCTCTGTGACATTGCGGCTTTCGGAGCATGTTGGACATCCAATTTTCTGGAGCCTCTTCTGTTGATTTGTGGTCAAAGGCCCCTTCATTCCTGGAGGCTTTTTATCAACTAGACTGGAATCCTCATTTCTTGTGACTTGCTTAGTGCTTCTGTCAAACTCTGCAATCCCTCTGGAGGGAACCAACTCCACTGACTGCTGTTTTCTCTTTTTGGAAGGTTTGGTTTGCTGACCAGAACGCAGAGTCAGCAGCTGCCAATGAAAGAAATTGCGCTCCAAAAGCCGCCTCTCTCCCACCCTTCGGATCCACCAGGGCAGTGCCTCCATCATTTTGTTTAGGGAGGCGCTTCTTGAGATAGCTCTCTTCTCTAGGACAGAGGTTCGAGCAAATGCACGCCATGCTGAAAAAATTAGTCGTACCATCTTGCCCTCTGTACATGTGTCATTGAACTCTGTCTCTGTACAGGTGGATACATTCCCAAGATGTGCCTTCAGTAGCTTTTGAGGTTGCCTTTCTCCGTCCACTGTGTTGGCAACCTGAAGGACACCAAAAATACAAAACACCACTGCCGACATGTTGATCATGACTTAGGACTTGCAAATGAACATCAAATGATCTCATGCAGATTTTAGAGCCAGAGAAGAATAAAAAGAGTTACAACAATATAAGGATGCAGGAAGGTAAGCTGACTTAAATGTGGGGGGGAACCCACTGAAGCTTACCAGATGGTGATTCTCCCTTATGTGAACAGAGTTAACATAATTCACTAGTTCAATGCTGTGAAGCTGTTTGGCAAGTAGCTCCGCCCTGACCATTCAGACCAATGTCTGATCAGACTCTGATGGAACTCCAGGTGCAAGACATGGAAAAAACGACAGGTCAGTGGGGAATCAATGAGTCAAGCATATGCATAGCAAGCTTGACCCCAAAAGAAATCTTGAAATTGGGAAGTAAACTTGTGTTCATGAGCATGAAGGATCTGGGAGGGACAGAGACCTTGCAGCTGATGCTGCCCAGCGCCACTTCCAGGTTGCCCACTTTTTCAACCTTGCTAAGCATTTATCTGTATCAAACAGTTGCAAAGATGCAATGGTTTGGTCCTCAAGTTGAGGAATTCCTGTTCGGTGTTCCACTACAGGGAAACCCTTTGTGGAGCTCTGAGAGACATTCCCACCCAAATGGTACTCGTCCAACCTGGGCTCATCAGGTATGGGAGATGGTGGAATCAGGAATTGGATCATCTTTTCAGCCTCAGGTGTCAAGACCCTTGTTTCATTGCACCCATGCTTGGCAAGAGAAGGCTTATACTCTGTACCAGGCTTGCTTGCATGACCATCCCTTGAAGAGTAGGTATGCCGATTTGTTGTAAACAGTGTACTCTCAATCTCACGCATGTGATCTGTCAGTTTTTTGAGGTTTTCTATCATTTCACCTGCCACTTCCTCTGAGGCTTTGGCTCGATCTTCTGCTGCACACTGCAGCTTCAATTGCAGCTCCTGCTCATCAATGTCACACCACATGCAAGCCATCAATGGGATGATCAAAGATTCCTACCACCATCTTGCAAAAATTATTGTAGCTCTCCACCATATTGATCAAGTGGCTGCAGAGAGCAAGGATTCTGTGAAAGGATTTAAAACTCCTTTATAGCATTGCAAGACTGAGAGAATCTACCTCTGCACGACAAGATGCCATATTCGCCCTCTCAACAGCATGATGAAGCTGCTGCATCAATGTCTCCCTTTCTTGGCCCAAGCCAGTGCAACGCTCTGTGAATGATGCCAACTCCAGCTGCCAGTGTACAGCAGAGAGAACTACATCAGCCAACTTGTTCAATCAACAAACAGACACTGACATCTGGCTCTGGTAGTCAGTACCTCATTTATCAATATGCCTGATCATATGTGCCTTGAGCTCACCATCCAGAAGTAGTCATGTAGCAAAATCTTCCAAAAGTATGACATGCTGTCGGTTTCACATATTTGGAGGCTTTCTTCATTTTGTGTGTTGGTGTTCTATGTAACTTGTTCTCACTTAGGTTATGTCTCACAAGGTCAAACTCCTCACCTCTTTGGCATACTTTGCCCCATATGCTTGTCGCAACTGGTCTTGGAGACTCTGAACTTCTGCAGCGTGTTCCGTTTTCAATGCATCAGCATGTTGCTGATCCATAGTCTGACGGTCTGCAAGTCTGGATACCATTGACTTCAATCTCTCTATCTCTTCTCCCTGTATTCCTAGCTCCTCATCCCTGCGGGCCAGCTGCTCCACAATGCTGTCTGTAAATGAGTGGATGAGATTCTTGAACAGGTGTGATGTTTCAGACTATTATTGTTGTGTCTTTCACCTACATAGTGAGAGTCTGCATTTACCTGTTCAAGCAAAAACCTATTTTCCTCCAGAACACCACATTTCTCAGCTTGTAAAAGTGCCATGCTTGCATGCAATTGACCATCGATTCGAGCTCCCTTCTCTTCCACATTCTGAAGATGGTCCTTCAGCTGCCTTATCTGGTTGTCACGCCTGTGCACTTCTGTTTCTGCTGCTGCCAGCCTCTCAAGTGCCATCATCATCTCCCTCTCAATCTCCTGTCCCTGATTAGGTAGACCCACACCTTCTTCTTCTTCATTGAAAACTAACTTTGCAGTTGAGAAACTTCTGCAAGCCTAAACCTATCTTTCCCTGGTTCTTGGATTCAGATCATTGATGGAAATTGGAGAAGATGCTGATGTCTGATTCTTCCCTCTTTTCAGTGATAGGACACAAGCAACTGTAGCATGTCATCACAATCCTTATGAGAGAAGGATGTGATAAGTAGACAAAAAATCAGAATTCCACAGCAGGGGGAAGACAGCAGGGAGTAAGGGTCTCTTTTCATTAGGATGCTGTGATCACAATTACACACAGTGTGCTGTGATCACAACAGCCTAATGGAAAGCCACTGACATAGGGCCTTGTTTCTTGCTGCAAGGGCAGTCACTTTCCATTGGAGAGCTGTAAGGTAGTTGAAAATATGTAGTTAATCAGTAGTCCATGAAAAAAAGGACTTATGTCGTTTTCAAATGAGTCACAGTTTGACTCGCAATTTTCACAGCTCCTGGAATTGGTCAATGCCTATGAGCACACCTAGCCGAAAAATCATAACGAAAGGTTGTTGTGATCACAAAATCTACTGTGAGAGCAGCCTAATGGAAAGATTTCCTAAGGTCGTGATAAATGGAAGAAGGTGACGTACAGTGAGGTCGTGATTGTGCCCGTCCGCAGGAATACTGCTGCTTCTATCTATGAGCTGTGCACGAAGATTTGCCGAGTCTTCAAGCGCCTCTGCCAAACGCTGTTCGCTGCTTTCCAACTCAGTCTCCAAGGCCGCCATGGATGCCTCATCTTGGCGTGCCTCCTCTAGCACTTTCTTCAGCTCCTGGCTGAAGATATTCTGAGAGACACAGGTTGCAGGCGGTTTGTTGAAGGTTAAAAGACACTTCCTGGAGCATGACAAACTGCTCATCATCATGATTATTGTGTAGTTTACCTGATGAATTTCTGTGTTTATCGTGCCTCATAGTAGACATACACCGCAGTAGAAGAAAACGGGAAAAAGGAGAGCGCCAAGAAAAATGCGGCGGCCAAGAGACGTCATGACACGCTCAACTTTTGAACTGGGGAATAATGAACCTTAAGCTGCGTGTGACGCCATCGCTGAAATGCAAGCACGACAGCGACGACCTTTCGCTCGGCCGTCCTCTCCTCCTCTTCCTCCTTCCCGGCACCAGGACAAACCCCGTTGGGAAACGGCTCGATCTTCTTCACCTCAGCCAGTTTCCGACTTGCTTTCGACTGCGCATGGAACAGTTTCCGCATCGAAGTAGCTCCCGGCAACATATCGGCCAGAAAACTGTAAGGCGTCGCGTTCCATCTCCGCAGCGCAAAAGAAGCGTTTGAATCCCTGGCACCTTTATTACTCTCGGCCTCCGCGCCCTTGCACTCATCAGGACTAGAAATAGCTGCATTATCAGCATGGAGTACTTTGGCACTGGATTTTCTCCCGCCGTGCCGATCTTTCTGTGATGCAGAGCTACGTCCACTCCCGTTGTTATTAGACTCGACTTTACTCGCCCGATCTGGCTTCTCTTCCCCATGATCCATCTAGCACACAGAAATCCTTCACTGCTGAAACTCCGTCAAACCTTCTCCTCGTCCTCGTCCTTTACTCCCTCCTGCATCTCCTCGCTAAACAACAAAAAACATATCCTCCAGGCTTCATCTCCTCCACCTCACTATACTCTCTCCATTAACCCCCCCAAAAAAAAAAACAAGATACGGATTCGCTTCACAGAAATCTTGAGACAACCTGATACACAGATTTCACAATTTCGTAACTGCGTGAACGATGAGTAACAGGAAGAAGAAGCCAATAATAGGACCAAATCCTTTCTGCATGTTGCTGTTTCCCACCCGATCAATTGCGATCCTCGTTCTTCAGTAATATCACCCTGAACTACCAGAACCGATCGGGATGCAAAATTCCCAGATTCCGCTATCACTGCAACAGCCGCGGCGCAAGAATTGTTGGTCCGATTGTGCAAGAGAAGGACGGGCACGCGCAGAGGAGTTCTCTCGAGCGAGCGAGAGAGCTCGCTCTCTCTCGCGCGCGCGCGCGCGCCCGCGAGACGGTTACAAAGTCACGACAGTGTGAACGAGAGCCTCTAACTGCGCAGACGGCATTCCTGATTTTCTTTGTGGCGAATTTTCGCAAATTTTCGACCTCGGAAATGTTTTTCTTCCGGAATATTCT
>Ga0209208_10006922_pt1 | contig 15554 bp, 6 predicted proteins | sample S1TSphfallax_3_FD_187694 | JGI IMG/M metagenome (GOLD analysis project Ga0209208, IMG submission 187694) | Host-associated microbial communities from peat moss isolated from Minnesota, USA - S1T2_Fd - Sphagnum fallax MG (SPAdes) (version 2) | ecosystem: Host-associated > Plants > Peat moss >...
TGTAAAAAGACAAAAAAAAAATGTCATTTTTCTCACACAAAAAAAAGGATTTCATGACATGTGTGTGAGGTAAACTTTGTCACTATAACATACAAAATATGTGGTGTTTATTAAATGGAATATTTACATTTTGAAATTTGTTAAAATGTTACATAATTTTTTCACTAAAACATGAAAAACTAAACATTGTTTACACTTGTGGCTCCTATTAATGTGACCACGCCCTAAGCTAAAATAAGGTCACCAAATATGCAAAAAAATATTCAATTTTTTTTGAAACACGAAATAAATAAATAAAACCTAGAGGTGCAATCAGAATAACACACCCCACTCCAAGCATAACCAATATTTATTTTTACATGTTTTGAAGTGGTAAACTAATTAGTTAATGTTGATAATGTGTTAAATGTTTGAAATATAGCATTATAATACATTTCAAATGAATACAACAAGTATAAAGTGCTTGAAAGCATTTATTAGGAACTACAACCAATGCTTAAAAACACACATTAAACATTGAAACCAACGTAAATTTGAGAAACAAATCAATCAATCAATCAATCCCAATATATCATAATAGCTTATCAAAAATCACTATGGAGTAGACAAATTCAAGATTAAAAGAGTAGGTGTGAACCTTAAAACATAAAGTCATACCTCAAACTAAAGTTCAACACATTGAAGTAATGGGAGGGGATTACCTTTATATTTGTTCGGGTCCTACTATGTTAATTAAAGGTTCCATAGATGCTAAATTAAGTGATTTTTTAATCAATTATAATGTTTAAATATATTTTTAATGACCTATGCTAGGGTAGGTTATGGGATGTCATTCATGACACATGAATTACCATGACCAAATAATTCCCAATGTGCATGATGAAAACCATAACAAATTATGAAAAATACATGCATAAACCTAAGTTCAACCACACAATGATAATCTAAAACAAGGCAACATAATATGCTAAAAAATATTCAAATAATTTTTTGTACAAATGTGAAATACATGGACAAATTGGGGAATGGTGCATATCAACCTTTTGTTTATAGTGAAATTTCACCAAAACATGCAAAATAAAAAAATGACATGATTTTAAGGGTTTCAATCACCAAGTTTTTAATATTTGGTTTTCCATGTGTAGCCAAAAATATAAGTGATGATTAAAAATTAATATTTCATATATGGTTTATAGCTAAATTTGACTAAATATCCTTTAAATAATTGCCACTTTTTCTAGATCTTATGGATGATTGTCATTTTGGTTGCAGAAAATAATTCCTAAAATAAATAATAATGCATATATGAGAACATTGGGGAATTATCAAAATTAAATGTTTCAAGGAATACAACATAAGGTTTGAACTTTGGATACCAACATGTGATTTATTATTAGGGCATTCATGATATTAAACCAAGTGGTATATGGTATGACAAGGATTATGAAATATTCAAAATAATTATTTTTAAAAAAAAATTGCTACCTCCTTCAAAAGGAAGCACGTGTGAATCATTTGAAGAGATTTCATCTTTCTACAATTTGTTTTGAAGTAGATATTTCTTTTAACCTTCATGCTTTTATTAAAGTAAAAAATATTATGGGTAAAAAATGAACATAATATCTTTGCATGATGAAAAGAAGTTTGTCAAATTCTTCAACCATCCTTGATCTCCAATCAATCTTGGTTGCCCAGTTTGTGTTAGAATCTTAGGACTTATGTTAAATGAATATAAACATCAAAACTTTATTATTATTACACAAAGAAAGTCGTCCCAACCATAGAAAACACACAAATTTTTTTCACCCTTGAACTATTGTATCCAACATCAATTCTAAATACCACTGTAATGAATGAAGTAAAATTTATTATCTTAAATTAAATTTCTCATTTGTTATACCCTCATTAAACCTAAACTAAGTTTTAAATCACGTTTTTTTGTCTTGCTTCTACATGTCCATGGGTTAAACTCTCAACCCCACAAGATCATAACAATATTTATGCTTCCACTTCCTAAGGCTTTTCATTGAGAAATTCATTGTCATAATTGTAGTACAAATGTAAGTGAATTCTCTTTCCTTCATTTGAACTTCTTTTCTTATGAAGTGATATTGTATGTCAATATGTTTATCTTTAGAATGAAATCTAAGGTTTGCTAATAACATTGTTGTTCACTTATTATCAAAAGACAATGTAATATGGTTAGGATGATCAAAATCATCAAGATTATAATATTTTCAAACAAACAACTTTATGCCAATGTTTATGACATTGTCATATATTTTGATTTGTACTTGATAATGCAACCAACTACTATTCGTATGTCCAACTTACAATGCCTCTAACAACAAAATAATAATAAAAGGTCAAAATGTTGATCTTTTTATGTTAGGATTGTTGCCCTAATTAACATTAATATAACCATACAAAATAATTATCCCTTGATTTTGTATATTGAAGTGTATTATATCTAATGTACATTTAATGTATTTTAGGGAAACTTTATGTGAGGATCCAAGGTTTAATGACCAATGAATTCAAGCAATCTTATTGGTTTAAAGTTTTAAATTGATCCCAAGGCCTTTAGATGAAGGTCCAAGACCAAAAAGTGGCAAAATGCCTTTAGGATAATAGAGTCCATGATGTCCTCTAGTGAATAAGATTTTAGGAGTGCAGTTTCACGAACCTAAGTACCAGTAACCTTCCTATGTTAAAGAACGGGGACCTCATAGTAGCTAAACCTACATGGCACATGTTTTGGAAGGAAAATTAATTGGGTCAAACCAAAAAAACAGTGCTAAAAGGAAAGCTCCTAATTTGGAAAACCAAGAATCAAGCTAGGGACCAAGGTACAATCCAACTCAAGGATTCAATTTGCTTCAAATCAGTCCAAATTGGTTCCTAAGAAATTAAACCTTGGACCCTTGTCTAAAGTGGGCCTTAATACACATTTAGTAACTTGCCAATGTTTGCACCAAGGTTCACAAAAAATTACATCCAACAAGTTTTGTAGATTGTGAATGGATAGTCCAATTGAATACAAACAAATGCATATATTAGACATTTAACAACTTGTAAGTATGGAACTCCTTTTTTTTTTTTTCTTGTTCTTAAGCACAACCATCTTTGTTTAACTTCACATTAATCTCACCTAGGGTAAGTCATTCCAAATTTATGTAAAATTTCTAGTAGATATTTCTTCTATGACATTCTAATCCAACCATCCTCTTGATTTCTAATCATTTGAATTCCAATACAAAAATGATTATATTTTAAGTTTTTCATTTCAATATCAAATTCAAAAGTCTTCTTCATTTGTTGTAATAAGAATATGGCATTGCTCACTAGCATTGTATTATCACTGTAAAGAACAATCACAATAAACTTTCCTTTTTACTTCATCATGTAAAGATCAAATCAACATCATTTTTTATGCATCCAATAGAGATTACATATGAGTCCATCCATTAGTACCAAGCCTTAGAATACTACTTAAGTTGTATAAAGTTTTAAAAAACTTGCAGATTTTTTGTGAATTTGTTCTTTCAACCCCTTGAGCATATTGATATATATGTTTGCTTCTAATACTCCATGTACGAATTTTGTTTGAACATTCAATTGATGGACTTTTAAATCAAGTTGATCAGTTTTAAAATAATAACATGAATAGAAGAAAGTTTTACAACCAATGAAAATATATCACAATAATTTACACCCTTGACTTGTGTGAAACCTCTTGCTATTAAATGACCTTTATATATTTTATGCTTCCTTCAAATTTTAACTAGGGTTTGAAAATTCACTTATAATTCATCATTTATTTATTGTTTGATAGTGTTGTTAATGTATGGAACTTTTATTCATATATATTAAATGCAAAGTAAATTCAATAGCCATTTTTCAATGAGTTACATCAAGTTTAAATAAAGCTTCTTCATTTGCAATTGGCTCCCTTTTATAACATTGTAGAATTAGTGCCTTTGTTTGGATTTTTTCAAGTGGATGGCTTCTTTCCCTCAATATATGTGATTAATCTATTTGGTTTAACAATCTCTCTAAATGGTCTTGATGGATATCACATGTTTATTCTATATTAGGTGATATGTGATGAATGTTATAAATCTTTTCAATTTCCCCCATTGAATCCAAACTCAAATGTGGTATAATTAAATTGGAGATTATATTTTTGGTTGTATGTTGTGTACTAATATGTTGTACTACCAAATTAGGAGGGGGTTAAACTAGTAAAATAATTATTTAAAGAAGGTATTAAATAACAATTCAATTTGTTTCATTTTGCTCATATTCTAGACTAGAATTCATTTCTTCAAAGACCACATCTCTAGAGATAATAATGGTCAATTGTTTAACAATTTAATTTAGTAAAAATCTATAGGCCTTTTTTTTCATTATAGCCAATATATATATATTCAATAATATCAAGGACTAATTTCTTCCTTCTTTTTGTATAATAGAAAAGTACATCTAAACATTTTCAAATGAATTTAACTTTGGTTTTACACCAATCCATAAATCAATATGAATCTTTGTATCATGAAGTGCCTTTGTAGGAGTCCTATTCTAAAAATAGTTTCTTGTCAACAAAGCCTTGTCCCCATAGGAATTAGAAAGACCAAAATTATGCAACATAAAAGTTACAACATCCATTAGAATCATGTATTTACTCTTTACAACCCCATTTTGTTAAGTGTATGGAATCACTAGAAGAATTCTTTTTGCTTACAACCAATTTTTGTAGCTAATAAATGTCATTTGCAATTACTTTTAAACAATATCATTTGCAACTAAAATGTAATTACAAATAATTTTTTTAAATTGAAAAATTGGTTGCAAACCATTTTTTTTCTTCTAGTGAATTGGATATTTCATTTGGCAAATTTGATTAAAATTGGAATTATATATATTCTTATATATATTATTTCTATATTATTGTATATTTTGGAACATATTTTCTTTTATCATATAATCTTAAATTTTAATTTATTTTGACAAATTTTCTTTCTTACAATTTTTTTATATCTTGAAAATATCAAACATTTGATATGTATGTTTTTAAAAAATAGAAAATGGATACCTAAAAATATCATCTATTTATCATATATAAAAGTTACAAAACATTTTGATCCATTACATGTTATTCATATCGATTTACATATATCTAAATGGAGAATACCTAGTAGATCATTACCTCACATTCCTATTTCATTAAAGAACTTTTCTCAATGTTTATTATTTACTTAATAAACAAGTTTTACATAAAAATTAATATGTTCTTTATATCACAAGGTTTTAATCCTCTGACCACATTTTTGTCTTATAATTATTTTATTCAGTTTTGCTTGATATGGTGAAACCTATGGTGCCATAAATCAACCTTAATATTCAATTCAACAACTACATATACTAGTGTGGCATGTGCCATTGGCCCAAGTATGAACTCATTCCCCAATTCCCCATAATTGAATTGAATCATAGACCTAGAAGTTGGACCAAGTTTCAACTAATTTGTCCTTCCAAAACCTAGGTTTTTGGAATTTATTTGAATTTTCAATGACAAAAATCACCTAAACTTCAATATCTCTCACATCCTTAGTCCAAATCCTTATGAAATAAAATTTGTTAAATCCTAATCATCAATATCTTTCCAACAACACCAAAGGCACCTCCCAATTCCTTTAAAAAAAAATTGTTAAGATTTAATTAAATTTTTAATGAGGAGGTTATTTAAAATTTAAGAACTTTTACACCACAAGTCTAAACGCCATGGGACCAAGTTGATGCACCCTTCCTCCTTGAGAGCTTTCCAAAGAGACTATAAACAAACTACCTTCCTTCATAGATAGATGTATGATGGATACTTGTTGATTCACTATTGAAGTGTTTAATTCAATGTATAGGTCATTTTCAAGCACACAATAAACATGAATAGCTCATTTTTCTATTAAAGTGCAACAACCTCCTTCAATTATTAACTTTCCATGAGCTAAATCAAATTGTTTAATGGTAAAAAAAACATTTAACCAAATACATGGAGTTCTTTGGGAGTTTACTTTCTTCCTCCATTATTTAACATAATTGAAATATCTCCATAGCCATAAATTTGATGTGTATTACCATCTCCTAAGTAACCACTTGACTTGTTGTCAAAACTTCATAAGAAATATTGTATTGTTTTTATGAGCCATATGTTGAATAACACCAATGATTATCTATCAACTTGGATCTTTTTCATTCATAATCATTAAAACCACCCTATTCAATTTGTTACTCCCAATTATTATATTGCATTGCTTTGCTCTAGTAGTTTCTATAGCTTCTATAAAAAAACACTTTATTGCATGCCTTAATAACGTGTCTCAATTTTTTGCAATAAAAATGTTTTAATTTCTTAGTTTTAATCAAATCTCCTCAATCTTGTTGTGTATTGTCAAAAAATGGTGTTTTCTTCATGTGATTTTGAACAAGCTTCTTGTTCACAAACAATGTGATGGAAGAATCCATCGTTGATGTAATGGACTTCATCACTATTTCCTCTTGAAGCAAATATGTGATTAATGACCCCAAAATAACATTGGGTTGTTTTTTCAAAAACATAATGAATTTCTTATATGACATATGCAACTATGCATTTATAAGGACAATAATGCAAAATATGCATATGTCACATACTACTTCTTCACCATTAATAGGTAACTGAATTGTAGAAAGTGGATTAAGCAAAACTCAAAACATGTGTATGTGTTTGGTCACACTTTTAGATTTTTTCATTTTAAAACATGTATGTAATGGATCTTTCAAATACATGCACATGTCATTGCATCTTGTGCTTCAAAGAGGTCACATAATTTTCTTCAAGATATAGTGGAGGTGTCACATGTTTGTACATGAGACACAATGTTGTTATCTAAACAATTATTAATGATTGAAAAAAACAAAGAAAATTATATTCTCCCAATCCTAAATACTACTAACATGTCTAATAAGTAATGGTGGTGCACCAACAATAAGTGCAAGCTTGGCCTCAAGCCCATTGACTATTTGTCAAAGTGCAAAGAGCCACTTGATAAATCTACCAAGTGAGCTTACGAAATAGTTTTTACCAAAACAAATTTCAATAAGTGGTGAAAAGTTATCAAAGTTATTTGAAGTGTCAATCTAATTATGTTCTAGAAATACATATTGATCAAATAGATTTTAAAATATTTACAATTAATTGAATTCAAAGATGAAGGAAATACAAATGTTGAATCAATTTTTTTTGCCGAAGTTATTTTTTCATTTCAAATGGAAGAAATTCATTAAAACACATTTGATCATTTCAATGGGCGATCTTCTATAGAATGCTTTAGAAATATGGAGAAATTATATATTCTATAAAAAAAAGAAATCGTAAATATTAAATGAAACTTGTTAATGCCATTTAATTTGAAAGATGATCTAAATAGTCAATCACCTTTCGATAAATGTTGTGTTGACCTCAAGGATGGTTGGTAATTTTATCAAATGTCAATGTTCCAAAATGTTCATATAATGTAACAACCATATATTTAAAATATATAATTATGCTTTAACATTACATTGTGTTGGTATCTTAAAACCTATGTTCTTTGAGTATAGACAATTTTTGTTATCAAAGCATGAAGGATTTTATTATATTAAAGCTCTCATCCCAACCATATTTTTTTTTGTGATTTTTCACCCCCAAGTTCATGTTTGCTACATCAATTGTAATTATTATCAAAATGTATCATCCCATATTATGTTTTTCATTTGTTATAGGTTTCTAACTCATGGAAACTTCATGTCTCTTCCTTCAAAGCACACAAGGCCTTGAACAAAACTTTAAAATGAGAACAAAATTTGTTTTGGGAAATCCCAAAAAGGTGTTGATATATAATTAAATTGAATTTGATGCATAATTTGTTGCAACTTACAAGAGTTTGAAATCCAGCCATTGCATGTATATTGAACATTGAACAAATGCATTAAAGAACATGAAATGTAAATAGTTGGAATATCTATCAGTGAAAGAGGGACAAAGGCATGTTCATCTTATGCAACATGATTTACTTCTAAAAACTAAATGATAAAGTTGAAAAAATTAAACACGAGTGGAAAATATTAATTGTATAACATCAACCTTACATATTTAAAGCTTCTAGTTCAATAAGAGATTGATGTCAATGCTTTGGGAATATTTTGAGGACTACAAGCAAATCACTTGGGTCTTTAATAATAATTTTACAATTAATATGCATGTTTGACACTTTTGAAATGTGATATGTTTGATTTGGAAATATTATGCTAACACATGTTGTATAAGGTGAAAATTTATGTTCTTGAAGATGAAGAAAATAGTTAATATATATTTCATAACCAAAATTGAGCTTATATATTAATATAAATTAAATAACCCCTTCAAGCCAATGAAATCTTTGATAGGCTCCTTTTTCATTAGTGTCTTCCTTTTAGTATTTAATTGAAAAAGTAGGTTTAATATAATTGAAGTAAACCAACACCTTTTTAGTAGGTGAAGTTGATACTTTCACCTTTTTTATCAAGGCTTTTTAACAATTATAATTATCACAACAATGTAAAATTTTAGATTTGAATACCCTAATATAATCTTAGGACAATAAATGTATAATTTTTAGAATAATGTGAAAAACATTTTGGGTTTTACTATTGTAACAATGTAGGTCATGTTTGATTCAAGGTAACTTGTGATGAACATTCCTATCTTCAAGCCATTGAACCTCTTTTTCCTTGCTAGAAATAGCTTTCAATACTAATGTTCGACTTTATAAAACTCCCGTCCAAGGTAAGTCTCTCCCATGGAGTATCTATTTTTTTGCTAGAGAAATCACATGTTAAAATGACTATTAATCAACAAGGGGAAAGATGTTCACATAATAACAGATGAACATTTAAACACAATACTACATGAGGTGTGTACAAATTGTGATTCATCCTTGTTCACTATTACAAAGCCCCTTGAAATTGGCAACAATTTTAGTATTATTTGAGTAGAGCGTAATTGTTAATTTTGGTTTTGTGAAGCTTTGGATTTTCAATTGGTTTGCACACATTTTGAGTAGATAATGTAATGCATGTTGTTGATATTGAACAAAAAAAGTGATTTTCAAAAGAAGAAATGAATTTACTTTTCTAATTCATAAATCCTAAACACACAATTGCCGCATGTTATACTTTAAAGGCTAGTATGTTGTGGATTCACAACACATTTCAAGCTTTATCCATCAAAAAACAAATAGACAACAGGCATAATGAAATCCATCTCGATCTTTCCATTAGAACTTTGTGTGAAATTTCATTTACTTGACTTTTTGAGTCTTTGGAAAAACAATCATGTCAAATTGACATGATTGTTAAAGGCTTGGGAAAATGTGGATTGTTGAAGACATTGCAAAAGGATTTTCGTGCAAAAGCCATTGAATTAAAAAATTTTAATTTTGTTTATTGACGATAATAACTCATAATGTATGTGACAAAGACCTTGAAGACCTAGAAGTCCTTGGAAGAATTATTTGAAAATCATGAATTTGCAGGGATTTGGTAACGTGCATTGTAAATTGATGCATATTTTCATTTAAGAATATTAGTTCATCCATTCATTTTTCAGATTTAATTTTACTTTCTTTCTTTTTTTGAAAAATTTCATGCCTACAAGTAGTATAAATAATATCAATTTTCACAAACTTAGTGTGATTTGAAAAAAATTACACTTTCAACAACTTTGCCATTGGAATTTCTTTAAAATTTCAACATCTAGTTTCTAAATAAATGTTGAATTTTACAATCTAACTTAAGGTATGTGATGAATCCAAAATATCAACAATTAAAATAGGACATATTTCCTTTGTCTTTCATGAAATCACCAACAAATTTAAATGAACTCATGGTCCTAAAGCAAAAAAATCTTTTGGTGGGGACATTTTGTAATTTGATGACCCAAAAAATAGAAATATATTCTTGTAGATTCCTTTTTTTTTAAATCATTTTTTTTTGGGGGGGGGGGAAAGGTTGGCCTCATTTGACCATTTTTTAATTGGGTGGAAATTTTTTGCCATTTTTTTCCAATTTGGACAATATTTGAAAAAATGTTGACAATTGATGTTAAATCTCCCTTGGGCCGCTTGCCAATGATGTTACACTAAAAAAATGAAAACAAAACCCTCATTTACACGACACAAGTGATCAATATTCCTTGAAATGTAGGACCAAATTAAATGTTCAACGTAGCATTTGAATACCGTGGCATTATGTTATGTAAAGACCAAGCTTTTTTAGGTGTAATTTATTTAGTTTTTTTAGATGATGAAAGTGTAGATGAATGGGTGAGGCATTTTGTTTAGTTTTTTTCTATGGCCAATGAAAGGGTGAATGCAAGTGTAGCATGTTTTTTCAGTTTTTGTAGTTGATGAAGGGGTGGCTATGTGAAGGATAATGTATTAAAAAAGAACTTAAATAATAAAAAAGAATGAAAATTTACAATTTTGTTAAAATCAAGTGGGGGTTTTTAAGCTTGTTTCAACTTCATTAATATGGTCGAATAAGCATGCCTTGTTGATCGTGTAAGTGATCAATTTTGTGAATTTCTTGCATGTTATACATAATTTTTGTACTCCCCCACATTCCCTGCTATGTTTTAATAGTGGGGTACTTGCCTTTAATGTTGGAAAGTGGGTAATGTAAGGTAGATTTTAGTTTCCAACACACCCATACGTTCATCCAATGACTTGTTGGGAACCATAATCCATCATGGGTGGCCTACTCTTTAACACATTTATAATTAAAAGGGTTTTTTAAAAATCCTTTAAATTCTGTTTTAAAGGAAAGTTTCAATTTATAAAACCCACCCCTTTCAATGTTAAAATAAAGGGGAAGTTTTTACATGTAAGGTAAAACATGGGTATCATATTTATGTGCATCCCTTTTCCTCAAGCTTTACCCAACATAAAAACCTAGCCCAAATTTTCTTTACATTGGGAGAGCCTAGATATTCATGGCCACATTTTTTTTATATCAACTTAAGAAGGCATGGGGGGTGGAGTGGTTTGAAGGTGAAGAAGGGACACATAACATAGTGTGATCCAATGGTTTGTGCACTAAAGCTTTTACATACATGGCTTGTGGGAGAAGAGATGTAGAAGGTCCAAGGAAAAAAAAAGGAAAAAAAACAACTTCTTTTAAGGAATGAAAACAAAATTCCTAGTCAAATTCATTACAAATTGGTCAATAGTGTAATGCCATTCTTGCATAAGGAAATTACACTTTATACCACCCACCCAAAATAGACAAAAAATTCAAGTCAAATATTTATATATAGGGGGAGGCATTGTTGTTAATGCATCCCACTTCATAAATATTGAAATGCATTATTATAAGGAGAACCTAGATGCATTCAAATGAATGTTATAGATCACTTTATAACAAATCTTTCGTACTTTATGGATATTACATGTAATTTCCCACACCTTCAAGAAAAATATGAGAATTATTGAAGAGTGAAAAATTTGTGTTTGGGGAGGCCCTCCAAACTATACTACAATTTTTAATTGAAGTTTTTACTTTTTTTGGTGAGTTCGAAGTTTATTGTTGGTTTTTTAGTCCCAATTATAAGTTGGTTACCCAGGTAAGTTGATAGTCAATTTTACAAGTTAAAATTAAAGTTGGAATTGCTATGATAGAAAAAAGTTTGATGTAAAACTTGACCAAACCCAATTAGTAATGTTGATAAGTGAAAAAATGAGTAGAACCATACCAATGGCTCAAAATATAATTTCAAGGTCTAGTTTTAAAGTTTTGTTGCTTTGAATTTTTATGACGCTGTTGATTTTTTCATTTATATTTTGGTCCCTTTTCCATGTTTTGTGTTTTTATCACAAACTTTTGATCTTTCAAACTTTTGGTTTGTCTAAGTGTTTTTATTTTGTCTTCAATTTTTGTTCTTTCAATTTTGGTTTGTTTAGGTGGTTTTATTTAGTCTCCAATTTTTGGTCCTTAAGGATTTTGATCCCTCTTTATTGTGTTTTATGTTTTGTTATACATTTATCATTCTAAACTTTTTTATTGTTTTAAGTGTTTTTTTTCCCTCAACAAGTCTAACATGGAAGAATGGTGGGTAGCTTGTGCATTTCCAAGGTTTGGTGGTGTTTTATTGTAATTTAAGCCATAACAATGAAACATTGTGGTATAGTAATAGTGCATGTTAGCAACCAAGTTGCAGATTATTAATTCCAACTTCCTATGAAGCTTAATGTTTGTGTATCTATTGATGGTAAAGGAAGAGGTATGCAAATTATGGCAATGATAATGAACATTCTATAAAAGTTTAATGTGAAGGACTTTGGGTTAACTTTGTAAGTTTGGTTTGGGTTTTATAAAGTTTATATTTCTTATAGATGAAATCAATTTTTAAAACCTCATTTGCTAGTGATGGAGTTGTTGGTGATAAAACTACAAGAACCTTATATTCAACAAAGGTTATTGTATATAATTATGTTTGTGCAATGTTGGCATTAAGAAGGCCCTATTTATTAATTGATGAAGCCATGGTGAACAATAACACTATTTTTAATGTCAAACAAACATCAACTTCTCAATTTTGTTGATCTTATTTTTTATTTTTTAAAGGTTTAGTCTTACATGCAATGATCAACCTCTTATATTTATAATTGATTTCTTTTGCTACTTTAATATTCACTTCACTATATAATAATTTTTGATAAGAAAATAGTCACATAATCTTTTTCAAAAATAGATCATGATCTAAAATCTTATTAAGGCTAATCACTTTCATTTGTGTGAAAATGAACTATTAGCCATCAAATTTGGAAGCATAGGCACCTAATAATGTCATTGTACCCTAAACCAACACCTATAATGGCTTCATATCACCACTCAAAACAAGGTGAAGAATGAATTGTACCTTATTGTTGATGGAACCTACTATAGACAATTTAAAACTTTGATCATATACATGTTCAAAGCCTAGCCAAGTATGCAAAATATGCTTCAATGTTTTGGAGTCTTTCCGATTCTAACTTAATGTTTACAAGTTTGAACTAACCCATCATTTATTTTGTGAAATTTTCATTTCAATTTAGTTAGCCATACATTCAACTATTGGATGTCAAGGTATGATTACAAGGTAGAATTTTTATAACTAAGAGACTTGCAAGTATAATTGAAGATTGTTGACTAACAATGATTAAAACGTAACCTCTCTATTGTTTACCCTATTTTCAATGCCTTTGAAAACATCTATAATTAAGAAACATTTGAAATCCTTATTTTTCATTCGTGAAATCTCATGTTCCAAGTGCCAAAAACTAATACAAAACATGAAGAAATGGTTTCATCACAAATTATGAGCAAAAAAATCACCTAGTTTATTCCATGGTTGAAACAACAAAATGCAAGACCTAAGAGGGACAATTTCAAAAGTTCCATGTTGACACCATGGTTGCTTTTGCATATTTCAACAAATCACAACAAACAAAACAATGACATTTAGACCTTGCAACTAAGTTACTTGCCATTTTTTCTTATGCGAGCAAAAAAAATGGAGCTAGAATTGAATTGATATGGATGCAAAGATTTGTTAAAAACAACAAGTTGCATAGAAGATGAAGTTGGGGATGAGTTGCAACATTTTCTAAAACATTTTCACTCACATCAAGGTCATAATTCACATGCTTATGGATGTATTTTGAGATGAAGCAAGGGATGAATTGTAACAATTTTTGAAGCATTTTCACTCATATCATAATCCCAATTTACATGTTTAATTGTGGATGTAATTTGGGGTAGTGTTAAACGTGTGTTGTGTCATGATTCAAAAATGTTTATTTCAAAGGTGCCTATAAAATCAATTGCATTTATTCAATGTTCACTTGTATTTAACATATGTTTACTTTGCACCTTGGCACATGTGATATAATTTTCTAAACAAGTTGTCCACTTCTATTAAGATCATCAAAACAAAAGCATAGGATGCTAAGTGCACATTTCACAAGGAAGGTTATTCTTATATTTAGGGTGCAATCTATGATTTTTAAAAAAATAAATAAAAATAATTTTATAAAATTCCAAAATTTATTATTTCACTCTAGGTAGGTTCAAAATCCTCTTGTTTTTTGCACAAAAGTAATTTTTTGATAAAAATAAAACATACTTATTGCCAAACTCCTTATTTTGATAACTCAATAAGGAGAAGTTAATACTTAATGAACCTTGAACCTAATAACCTAGTCTCTTCCTTGCAAGTAAGGCCAAGAAAGATTGTATACATATTCTATGTATACTCATCATGTACATACATATTTATTGTAGGTATATTAAACATGTCCATACATACATATGTAAAGAAAGTAGGAAAGTTTTTTAGGGTTTTTTTCATAGCATCATCACTCATTAGGACAATGGACAAATTCCTACAGATTTGTCCTTGTTGCACGTCTTGAACAATTACATTCAGCTTTTGGTCTTGTGCCTAATTTTGCTTTTTGGGGTGTGAAATGAATATAGTTTAGGCGGCTGCAAAAGATGAGTAATGATAGTAGTGAGATTGAAGCTAAGAGGTGATAGTAGTTGAACACAATGGAACTTAATCCAGCTCCAATTTCCATAGTGCAACATCCTTGTGAGAAATTTGACTTTGTGAAGTTCAACCTTGCTTCCATCTCCAACAAGGGCCAATCACAATAATAATAATAAATGTTCTTGTTTCATTTGTAGCGTTTTTGTTGTTAAAGCTGAAATTAAGGTTATCTTATTGATGCCATCTTTCAACTCAATTCTTTTTAGGTTATTTCTTTTCAATATGAAGGATTTCTTAATACTTATGATGGTATTTTTTGTCGAGTTTGATGGCGATTTGAGAAATTTTTTAATTATATTGTTGAACCTTTACATCAGTTTTGTCGCAACCCTACTTTGGCCAAGTGTGGGGGTGAAGCCCAACACTTGGAAGAAGTGAGGAGTTAGAGTCCTCCGGGATTTTCGAATGTTCAGAGCTCGACAGCAAGGCCCCTCGCATTGGGGTGTTCTTGGTGTCATTAGAAAGGTCTTGAAGCGTAGATATTGAAAACGGCCTCGCATTGGCCATTTGGACATCTATCGCCGAAGTTATGGGTAAAAGAAAGGCCGGGAGTCAAACTGCCAGTTTGACTCCCGACCACTAAAAGTCGGGAATCGACCTCTTCCCGACCTCCGAATGGAGAGTGCAACACGGTGTTGAAAAGACCTCGACGAGGGCTACAAGTTTGGTTTAGACCTCGTCGCAATCTAACCTTGTAGTCGGGAGTTATGAGCTCTCAAAGTCCCGAGACTCCACCCGGGACAGTTTCGGGACAATTTCGGGACTCGAACTTGGGAGTCTCGGGAAAAAGAGCCATTTGGATGTAGTCCCCGAAACGTGGCGTAGAGAATACTATATGGGGGAAGGTGGTGGCTTCCCCCGAGTCCGGGCCGTGGTGTGTCTCGTGGTCCAAAGTGCCCGTGGCTTG
>Ga0209208_10006923_pt1 | contig 15554 bp, 16 predicted proteins | sample S1TSphfallax_3_FD_187694 | JGI IMG/M metagenome (GOLD analysis project Ga0209208, IMG submission 187694) | Host-associated microbial communities from peat moss isolated from Minnesota, USA - S1T2_Fd - Sphagnum fallax MG (SPAdes) (version 2) | ecosystem: Host-associated > Plants > Peat moss >...
AAACTCTTATGAAGGGGGATTTCTCCCTCTTTGCAACCACATTTTTAGGTTTTCACCTTGTCTTTTGGACCCATTCAAAGCTTGTGTGTCTGCATCTTGACAATCCATTTCGAACATGTATGTGTAAGCCACCTCTTGTAAGCATGAGTTGCCTCTCACTCCTTCCACCTTGAGTTCTGCGTATGTTTAGGCTCATAAAACTTCATTGAATCACACAAATCAAATAGCTTTGCCAAGAGCAATTGGCAGAAAGACCTGTGTGGTTTTAATGTGTTGATGAAACTTTGTTCATGAAGGGGCTACAGATGATCAGTTTATGGAGAGAACTCAGGAAATCCTTGAAATGTCCTTAAACTCTATTGAAGGAAAAGGGCACATAATTGTATGTAAAACCTGAGCCCCTTTTGTGTCTTCGGCGTTTTTACTATTCTAGAAATTTGGGGGGGTATAATGTACATTCAAGTCATCCGGATGATGTTGTACCAATCTGTGCGATTGCTCCAGATATACAATTGTGACATCATGTCATCAACAAGTTCATCAAGCATCTCGTCAAAAATCAAATCCTCCATCTCTGTACCCAATTTGCCAAGCTCTGCTGACAAATCTAACCACATCTCGCCCTTTTGAGCAAAGTCCTTCTGGAAAATAGTGCAAAGGAAGTCACCGCCGCATGCTGCTGCAGAAACAATTTCTTGGATTTCTCCCCAAACCTCTTGCACTAGTTTTTCACCCGTGGATTTCTTGCGAAGAAGACATGGTGATGTTGACATCATTGTCCTCCATTTGTGTGGGTGGTGATTCAAATACTGGTTCAAAATTCTCAACAAAATGTCATTCACACTGTCAAATAAGATGCGGCGGTTGAGGGTGCGTTTTTTGTTGAGCATTTGTTGTTGTTGTTGTTGTTCCTCATCTACATCACCTAGGTAAACATTTTGGGTGTTTGTGGATTCTTCCAGTAGCTCCAAATGCTCCTCAGTTTGATCATATACAAATGTGTTGATGATCTGCTGCCCTGACTCAGGAGGCGACAACTCATTCAGAGAGCTCCATTCTTCTTCAGTGACACCAGACACCACCATAATGTGCCTTACGTATCCCCTATCATCATCTTTGCTCACGAGCTGGAGAGATGCCTGCGAATGAGCAGCAGCAGGTGCAATTGGGATGGTAGCTGTGATGTCAGTTATGTATGGCACCTGTATTTCCATTGTCGGTTTGTTGAGGTAAGAGTCTTGATCATCAAGGTCAAGTGATCGTGCAACTGCAATGAATAAGTCCTTAAGCGGATTATTGTCAGCACTCTCAGCCAGTGTATTCTCTTCAGAAGGATGTGCTGTTGTGGTTGACAAATTTCTTGCTACTGCAGAATTGCATGTTCTTTCTTGAGTTGTTGTTGCCCATGCTCTTTCAGTCTTAACTACTTGAATCCCATCTGCAATAGACAACAAATGCAAATTGGATTGATGCATCGTTCATACAGTTTGATGATGAAGGTCAAAGAAGAAACAGTTTGATGAAGAAGAGAGATACAAGAAGAAGAAGAAGAAGATTCACGAGAGTATGGGTATTATTGTATGTTCACCATGAAAGCTGGAAACACAGTTTGCTTCTGCAAGCTCCAGGTTTGGTGTGAATTCGTGTTCCTGAAAATGAGTGTTATCAAGCACCGAGACTGGGCTCGGCTGCTCTGCACTTTCAACAAGTTGTCCACCCTCGCACTCTTTTAGTGCATGAGGTTTCTTTACCAAAACTTCCTGTTGAGCATACATTTCACAAAGGCCACATAGCCAGAGATTCACTTCAGTTGCTATAGTCTCAAGAGCAAATCCATACCATGTTGAGCTTTGTACACAAAGATACATGCACTCCTCCTCACGAGCTTCACATTGGAAAAAAACATGTAAATTCAAAGGGAATGATGATGATAATGATTCTTCCCACATACCTCTTGCTTTGGACCTCCATAGGCTGTAGTAGCAGCAGCTGAGTTTCTTGCTATCAAGGAGGCAGCAGCACTGCCAGTCACCTTGCAATTGCCACCCCTGTACGATTCCATGAGGTAGCTTTTGGTGCAAGGTGTTGTAGTTGTTGAGTCTTGCAGCATGCACCACAGTGAAGCCTCTTCTTCTTTGTCTTGTTTGTCTTGGTGATCCAACAAGAGCTTCTTCTCTGTTGGAAGAGTTTTGACAACTTTTGGTCTGCAGTTGTCTAGTAATGAAAATGGAGGCGATGTAACTACAACCAGTTCTGAAATTGGTATTCTCTCCAAGATTGGAGAGTCCATTTGGTTTGCACTTCCCTTGTACAGCAACTCCGCAGCTGACTCAAGTTTAGCAGGATCGTCATTGTTGTCATTGTTAGCATTAAGTTTTGTAACAGCAGCTGTACCCACCACTAATTCCATATCAATAGAATGTGGAATTCGGGATTTGTCAACAGCTGCTTCTTGTTGTTGTTTTTCACGAACTACTACTACCCTTCCACTTGTTGTATGCTTGTTGTTGCTTCGGGGAAGTGTGTTTTCCCCAGTCTTCCCACCAGTCTGAGATCTGCTCCAGGGCTCGGGTGAAACAGATCTCTCAGAGTAATTGGAGACAAGCCTAGAATCAGATTTGCTTCGTGTCAATGTCTTCACATTTGGAGGTGGTGGCTCAATGCTCACTTTCCTTTTCTCAAATTCTCTACCAGAATTCAACTGTCGTCTTGCAGCAGGTGTTGTGACTCTAGCATCTTCATGGTCTTTGGTGGTGGATTTTGCTCGCACTTTCCCACCACCACTATCAACTCGTGTAATTGTACTACCAAATGCACTTTTAGTCATGCTGTTGTTGTTGTTGCTGGGCTTCAAAGGACTTGTGTCTTTGCCTTGACGGAGTTTTGTCACCAAGTAGGACTCTGATCTTGTTGTACCCTTGGGGGTCACATCATGCAGAGGTAACTCCGATACATCACTCAAGACTTTTGCAGTGCGGGCAGCAGCAGGTGCTGTGCGTTGGTGTCGGGATCTTGCATAAATTGGAAGAGCTTCTTTTGTATTCAGCCCATTCTTCAGTTCCTGGGATGAGGACCTTAATGGCTTCTGGCTCATTGCACCTCTAGCACTTGTGTTCCTTGTACTAACGCCCCTGCAATGGAAACAACATACACCCCACATGTTCCACACTGAAAATGACACAAGAAATAAAAGAGAAGACAAGCTTGCAGCTGGTCTGTGCTTGGTTGCAGTTGCTCCTTCTTCACAGGTTTTCCAAGCTGTGTCTTTTTTTTTTTTTTTGGCAGAGGTGAGGAGATAATTGTATTGTAACATCATCAAGGCAAGAAGAGTAAAACAAACCTGTCAAGCTTCGCCCTGTCTCTTTCAGAGGCTTGAGTTGTAGCCAACATTGTTGGCATGCTGGATGCACACATTGTTCTTGACATACTTTCTGATTCTTCACTTACAGGCAATTCCACACAAGGTCTCAAAGACAAAGGTAACTTGGAGGCAGTCTTCACAGAGACAGGTTTCATCACCACAATAGATGCACCTCCATTGAATGCTCGTTCTGCGTGAACTGACTCAGAAAGTCTTTTGTCCTTGAAGTTCAACGTCTCCTCGTCATCTTCTTCCTCTACTGGTGGAACACCACCACCACCACCACCTCCATCTCGAATGGCTGTATCTTTTGGAGTTTCATTGTACTTGGACAGATCAAGGACCTGCTGTGATGGCAACTTCATAAACAATGACTTGGAGCACTCCTCCTGAGGTACCTTGTGTTGTTTGAACAGTGATCTTGCTACGCCTTCAGATTTCAGATCTTTGGCGTTGACAGTAGGAGAGTGAGGGTGAAGGAGACCTTTGAGACGCATGGCTTCCAAAATCTGTTTCAGCGTCTTGCGTTCCTGGATATAGTTCCGCAAGCGCAGTTGGCGTAAGCGTTGATCCATATCACCAGACAGAAATCCTTCAGGAGGCGGATGTTGAATCGCATGTTTTACTACTTGTGGCATCCCTTCCATCAGATTGTACTTTGGTGAACTTGGCAGGGGCTTTGGTGATGATACTGCTGTTTGTTGTTGTTGTCCAGTGTTCTCATACACTGGAGGACTCTCACAGTGGAACTGGTTGAGTGGATTTGAAGGCAAATTCCTCCTTGCTTGCTGGTGCTTGTCTCCTGGTGTAAGTACAGCAAAATTCAATCCTTGTATCAAAGATGCGTCTTTCAGCTGTGGAAGCTCGTCTGTAGGGTGCTTCTTGATGCTTTGAAAATTGTCAAAATTTGAGGGTGAGGAGGATTCCTCTGGAGCATAAGCGTGGGTATTCTTCCACTGCTGTTTGAACTCCCTTGCTGGAGACCTGCCACCGGGATGGGGCACTGGAACCACATCAAAGTTGGGAAGATTGTCAAGACCCATCAATCGAGCAACAACAGTTGATGCTCGTGACCTATATGATGTGCCTTCACCATTGCCTTCCCAGAAGAGCTCCCTCTCTCTCTTTTGTGAAAAGTCTGTGGCAGTCTCAACATCAGGGAGATGATGTGAAGTATGACGACCAGCCAGATCCCCAACCAGACTATGATTCTTGCTGCTGTGGGTTGTTGGTGGTGTTGCATCTCTTCCATCAACCGAGAGACGATTCGGCATCCCTGATGGTTGACTCACTTGTTCAAGTCTTCCATCTACTGAAAGCCTTGATGATGACGATGACAATGATGATGTAGCCACTTTAGATGCATCAAGAGACATTAGCCTGGAAAAACCACCTTTCTTCCCATCCGAAAACATTTGATCCTTATCTCTCCTTGCGCTGCCACTGCCACCTCTTGGCATTAATGTCATCTCCCTGAAGTCAAGCACCTGTGCTGTGGGAGCTGCCATGCTCCCCGCCTCAACAGGATCACAGCCATGGTCTCCAAGGGAAGAAGAGAAACTTTGCGGATGATGATCATCACTGATGGACACTTGTGAATTGCCATTATTTTGTGATGATGATAAGTGTGGGCCTTCTCTGAGTTCTACTGTCAGCCGCTGTGACGGCAACCCATCTCTTCCACTATTGCTCCAGCTCCTAGAGCTTTCAGCAGACCTGTTGTTGCCAGAAAGCTGGTTATTATCCCTGACATCTGCTAACAATGCATCTTGAGCTAAGTGAGCCAAAGTGAGTGACAATTCAAGCTCCTCCTTTGGAGGCAGCTCTGGAGAATCCTTGCGTGACCTTATACCATCCTTGAATGAAGAAGATCCAGGAGAAGCTTCTTGTTGTTGGTTGATGTTGTTGTTGGTGGTGGTGATGTTGTTATCCACTGCTGCCTTTGGTTCTCTCCTCAGGAATGATCCTTTGAAAATGCCTCTGAAATCACGAGATGACGTTTTCTTCTCTTTCTCCTCAGGCTTTGCTGGCAGCACTGTTCTCTTGATGACAGAAGCTGCCCTGGCTGACACTGCCAATGGAGAAGAATCCGAGTTCCTTTGCTGCTGCTGCTGCTGTTGAAGGAGACCACTGCCGAATGAGTTTCCAGAGGGTTCTTCTTCTTTTGCATCAACAGGTTCTGCAGAGCTTTTGGTGGCAGGAGCATCTTCTTTGAAATAGAAAGATAGCCCAGGTTTTGGTCTAGAGTCCAATGAGATGCGAGCTGGTTGTGGTTTCTGGTTACCTGCCAAGAGCTGTGCATCTTTGTTCCTTTCAGCCACCTTTGCTACTTCACCGTTGTCGACAGATGCCCTACGAGCATCCACTCTCGGTGTCTCCATTCCTGCCTTTGGTTTAACAAGACCTCCATCCAGTGTAACCCTCCTCTGTGCTGTTGCCGCTGCTGTTGCCACTGCCGCCACATCTTGAAACTGGGACAGCATGAGCAATAAAACCCAATTCATCTTCTTCAGTAAATCTTCTACCAAAGTGAATACAGAGATGAAGAAAAACAAAAAAACTAGCATCATCATCACAACAGACAATTGCCCAATGCACATGCATAAGAAACAGGCCAGTTTAGAAAAATCCCCACTAAGGATCTCTGAAGAAGCTAGACTCTCTAGTCAAAAGAGCCACAAATCTGTGTCACCCAAGCTCTGAAGAAAGCTGCAACTCTCTCAAAAAAGGCACAAACAACTCCACAAAAGCTCTCAACTCTCAAAAGATCCAACAACAAGGAGAGCTGGGAGAAGAAGAAGAAAGGTTCATACCATGTAGTATGCAGGAATAGCACTCGGATCCTGGCTCCCAGCATGTCCTGCTCATGGAACACACACACACACATGTGCAGAGGAGCATCGTCATCATCATCATTACCAAAGAGAAAGTGTGCATGGAAAATGAAGAACTAGGACATGAGGGAAGAAAGATGGAAATGCAGTAGTACCATTGCCACTGCCTTTCTTGGCACCATTCTTGCGACCAAAGAGATGGAAGATTCCCGTCATAACAACTCCCAGCTCTTGCTGCTGCTGCTGCTTCTTCCTTGCTTCCTTCCACTGGGGACTCTCTCTCTCTCTGTCTCTCTCTCTGTGGCTTGCTTGCTTGCTTCTTCAATGTCTGTGAATACTAGCAATGTGACGATGATCCCAGAGTATTGTTGTTGTAGTACAAGCTTCGTTGCTTGCTGCAGTGAATATAACTAGTACTGTTGCCAAATGCTGAGGGAGTAGGTCTCCTTGAACCCCTCGGCTTCCTCCTCATCCATCTACAACCAGCAGCCATTTCCCAATCTGGAATGGAATTTCACAACTGCTTGCAAGCAAGGATGATCGCGGGAACTAGCTGCAGCAGCTCTCGGCCACGAAGATCATCATTAAGGATTCTAGACAAAAGAGGAAATGGGTTGTTGTTGTTGTACAGGTCTGTTGAAAGATAGATAGGTAGATACATAGATACGCAATGCAAAAAGGAAGATCTGGAGCTTCTTCTTCTTTTTCTTCTTCACCACAAAACTCGGAGGAGGACCCGCGAGACTGCACGACAAACAGAGACCCAGTTGCGCACTGTTTTGCGTGCAGAAGAAATCGACACTAGTCAGTGATTCCTCCTCCTCGCAGCTGCTAGAAAATATTTTTTAATTCCCCACAAGCTTCGCTTCACTGATCACGCACCTTCAATGCCTCTCTTTCTCTCCCCCGTCTCTCTCTCTCTCTCTCTCTCTCTCTCTCTCTCTCTCTCTCTCTGTGTCGCTGTCACGCGTTGTTATAAAGACTGGACATGGACACGGAAAAGGACAAAACAAAACAAAAGAGGAGTACTTAATGCTATTGATCGCTGCACCATCTTCTGCATCATGCACTAATCATCATCAGCAACCCCATCATCACCATCATCCTCACCAGCGATATGATGAGGAGGAGGAGGAGGAGGAGAAGGAGCCGGTGGTTCCTGCACATTCCTTCTTAATGCGAGCCCAAGGATCCTGCACACCAATCCTTGTGGTAAGACACCAACATTGTCGATACTCCCCCTGAAGCCACAACCTCTTCTTGTTGCACTCTTCGTCCATTGTCTACAACTGCCCAAACCACATCTATTGTTCCACTAGCTACAGTGTTTTTAGTTCTTCTCCCCCTCCCCTTCAAAACCACCAAAACAACAACAACAACAACAACAACCTCTTTGACTACTACCACTACCACTACCACTACTTCTCAACTTCCAAACTTGCAAATCCCCATTGCAGCAATGCATACATTAAGCCGCTATTGCTATCATTGGACCTTTTCTCTCTCTCTCTCCGCCACCTTTGGGGGCCGCTACCGCAGATTTTACCGCCCAGCTTTACCGCCGCTTGCGTGTTGCTGATTCCCGGGATCTCTCTCTCTCTCTCTCTCTCTCTCTCTCTCTTTTTCTCTCCAAATGTGACGACACTACTTTGCAATGCAACATAGGATTTGTTTGGGTTGTGGAGATTTGGGTTTTCACGATTCATTCACGAATGCGATTCCATTCTCTCACTACAATTTCTTGCCCGCTCTTCCTCCCTCCCCCATCATCGCGCCATTCACTCAGGCTCGGCGACACAATCATCACGCACAGTTCCCACGACTGTCGCTCGCTCGCGTCCTCCTCCCCTCTCCTCTACATACATAGATACGTACATAAATACATACATAAATACGTACGTAAAGCACGTATGTACATTTATACATATGTGTATATATATAATACCTGAAATACGTACTTATGTGTGTACTTTCACACGTACAAGGGTGTACAATACATCGGTAGATAGTTGGATACGTACATGCCGGCTTGGCCAAACCATAAAAAAGACTGGAATTTTGGAATTTTCAGAATCTACCCGGACCAAAATTGGGTTGAACTAAAAATGAGTTGAATTTTTTTTCTTCAATTTATTATCAATTTTTATTGTCAGTAAAAACAAAGAAGACTCCCGAAAATAATTAATTAATTATTTATTTATTTATTTAGGTAGATGCTTGTGAATGCTTAGTAATGCACAATTAATTAAGAGTTGTGTTTTGTATGATGAATGGCTTATTACAATGGGAAGGAGGAAATTGGTCAAAATTCAAAAAATCATTCATCTTCATCTTGGTGGGCATAAAAAGCACACAACTCGTGAACAAATTACAAAATGACTTTCCTTTTTACATGGCAACAAACAACATTAGGAAAAGTGCGTATCTATGTACAAAAACATAGATTTTCAAGCACACCATCAAATATTTTGTTTCATGGTGTGCTTGAAAATCTATGTTTTTTTGTACATAGGTTTTTTACCATTTTTGTTTTTCCTTCAACCAAAAAGAGCTAGTATAATAATAGTTGTTCATCCATGTGCTTTTGCTAGTAATTAATTACAAGTGAAGACAAAAAAATTAGGGATACTCACCTTGACAACAACAATTTTGCAAGGCTACTCTAGTGGGGATGGATCTCTTTGTACTTGCAGTCCTCACAACTCTAGTCTCTTTGTCCTTCCTTCCTTCCCATATGCATGCAGTTCAACTTCTGTAATGTGATCCCATTAATACATTGCTTGTTTTAGAATAATAGAGCTCTAAATGGAAAGAATTCTCTACTCCCAAGAAGAAGAAAAAATTACAAGGAGAAATTTTTTAAATGTTTCGATTTGTCGTCACTAGACATGTAAAAACCCTAATTGTAATTATTCAAAGCAAATCTTTTAGAGTGCAATGTTCTAATAGTTACAAAGAGAAATCCCTTAGGTTTGTGTGCATATGGCCACCCAAAGACCCTCCCTCTTTCATGTATCACATTCATGGGGATTGAATTTCTCTCATTGATGAACATTCCAAAAGAAGTGCACAAACAAGAATGGACAATATAGGGTTGGAGATTATTTTCATTGGCTCCGTCCATGGGGGAAGACACTACTAGGCATTGGAGTAGGAGTTGAGCAAAACACATTCAGCTCAAAATTGACCCAATCTGTGAGTGACATGTGGAACATTATTATGTGTGCATGTGATGGATGGGCATGTGTGTGTGTGTGTAAGTAAGAAACATTTTTTCGTTGTATTCCATGTGCATCTACCTACCTAGTAACCACCAAGTATCTTACATACCTACATAGTGAACTTTTACATTCTTTATTTATTTATGATATTTAAAGTATCGCCACATTTGGTGTTAACTCTAGTGTTAATTTTGTTAATATTGACAATCAATACACATTCAAATGTTAATTAATATTAAATCTTAGGTGGCATATGACGTGACATTGTCAAAATAAGTTCTTTGGTGTGTGGTCAAACTTGAATTTTATTCACTCCTAAGTTTTTGCATGTGATGATGTTGAGTAAGTTCGATTCCTAAGTTAATGCATCCATTGCGGTTAAATAAGTACATAATTAAGATGATTCACATGTTGTGAATGAACACAAGCCAATGGAAATAAATGTATGTTCATAAGCTTCATACACCAAGTGGAAGAATTGTAATTTGAATTTCATTGTTTTAAGTCTATTAGATAACTAGTTGGTGAATGTTTGCCAAAAAACTATTACCAAGGGTGTGTGGGAAGCTCTTGCAAACAAAAACATTGTGACAAGGGGTTAACGAATCATCTTTTCTTGACATGCAAATTCTTTGATAGCCAAATAAGTTCCAATGAAACTATGAAACAACATGTCAACAAGTTGAACACAATGGTAGAAGAGCTCGAAGTCATTGGAACTACAATGTTACTTGAGGTGAAGGTGATGGTGTTTCTAATGAATTTCCTAATAATTACCAACCACTAGTCACATCATTAGAATCCTATCAATCTACCAAACTAACCTAGGAAATTGTTACTAGGAAATTATTTGATGAAAAACTCCAAGGGGGGGAGAGAGGTGATGGTTTTAACAAAAAGTGATATAACTTTAGTTCATATGAGTCAAAAGTGTACAAGCTCTAAAAAGAGTTCACAAGACAAATATCATGATATTTGTAATTATTGCAAGAATAAAGGTCATTGGGAAAAAAAATGTTCAAAAAGGAAAAAAAAAAAGACATACAAAGACATAAAATCCAAAAAACTTGAAAAGAAAGTTTGATAATGTGGAGAAAAATGAACATGGAAACAATGTTACTAACTATATAGGTGAAGCATTTGTTATTATAACTTTGTCAGTGTATGGTGATGAAACTTGGTATGTCAATTCTAATGCTTCCATGCAACTATGTCAAAAAAGAAATTGGTATTTTGAATTTGAAAGGATATCACCAATAAAAATATATACATGGAAAATAATTCAACGCAAGAGGTAGTAGGAAAAGGGAAAATGAAAATGATAGCTAACTAGTAGAAAAAGCCCATATTGTGACTTGTCCAAGGCAACTAAAAGTGTTGTTTGCAATTATTTTGGTCACCAAAAAGACCAAAATAGTTGCAAATGACACTTTTAATCACCTTGGACAAGTCGCAATATGGGCTTTTTCCACTAGTATAGTGGGAGCTAATATGATCTTAACCATGCTTTTATGTGATGTCATTTACATTCGTAGTTTAGCGAATATATTTTTTCTATGGGCAAAACAACATTTTAAAGGTATAGTACTAAGTTTGGTGATGATGTAGTATGTCAAGCAAAGAACAATTAAAAAAAGGTGATTGTGCATGGGATTTAGAAATTTTGGTTCTATGAATTATAATGTTATGTATAATGTAGCAAAGTGGGTAAATGCCATGGAAGAATTGTACATAGTTACAAGTGTAACAAAGCCAACACATGTTATTATAAAGTGCAATAGAGTCATCACACATTGGTACAAGTGCAACAAAACCAATGCATGTTATTCTGAATGCAAGTTGTACAAATGATGTAAACTTATGGCATCAACAGTTGGACCATCTTGGTGTTGACAAGTTGAAGTTATTAAGAAAACAAACAATATTAGATGGATTTTCCATCAACAAGGATACAAAATTGGAATTCTACAAAGGTTGCATGTTCAAGAAACAAGATAAGGCACCATTTTCTATGGAAGGAAGATTGTGCACTACTATCCAAGTTATTGGATTAATTCATTATGATGTTTGGGGTTCAACAAAAACCACTTCTCTTGGAGGGATATGATACTTCTTGACTTTCATTGATGATTACTTTAGGAATACATTTTGTTACTTCTTAAAAGGAAAGGGAGAATGTTTCTCCAAGTTTGCGAAATTCAAAATGTTCATTGAAACCCAAACTAAAAGGAAACTAAAAATCCTAAAAAGTGACAATGGTAGAGAATTTATTCCCAAGGAGTTTGAAGGATTTTTTAAAGTTTGTGAGATCTAGCATCAAAAGCTTAAAACTTATAACTTTTAGCAAAATGGAGTCATGGATGAGTAAATTAGACAATTGTGGAAGCAACCCACAACATGTTGCAACATAATGATTTGAATCCGATTTTTTTTGCTAGAAGTTGTGAATATAATAATCTACCTGAAGGCTAGAAATCTTCATTAGGTTGTGGATGGAATGACACCTAGACAAGCATGGAGTAAAAAAAGACCTTTTGTGAGTCATTTTAGAATGTTTGGGTGTGTAACATACACAAAAAAGCTTGATGGCCCAAAAGCCAAACTAGAACTTAAAAGCAACAAATGTGTTTTTACTAGATATAACTTGGATTGTGAGGCTTATATATTCATATAGGAGTCTATAAGAAAATTGATTATTAGTCGAGATGTGGTGTTCAATGAAGTTATGACAAAAGATTCTTCAACAAAATTTAATGTAAGAAGACCAAAAATTGAAAGGGACTCATTTATAAACATGGAATTGGAAAATGTTGATGAAGTGGGAGCTAAAGAATCAAGTCAATAGCAAGTAAACATTCTTCCTACCAAAACCATGGTGGAACCAATAAACCAACTACCTAATGAATTTGCTTCAAGTTAGTTTGCATGAATGCACCAATAGATGAACAAGTTATGAGGCGATCAACTCAGCTAAAAGGTGCACCCATGAAGCTTAGACATTATGCTTATGTTGCAACTATCTTTAATGAACTTAACATTGGCAAAAGCCTTCCAAATATTAAAATGCAATGGAAAAAAATAGGAGATGCATATTACAATTAATAATTGCAAAATGAAACATGACAATTCATGAAACTACACATAGGGTGAAGGGCCATTGGTTGAAAATGGGTTTTCAAGGTGTGAAATTGATCATTACAAAATATGATTAGTGACAAAAAAACTATTTTTAAATCAAAGGAATTGATTATGATGAAACTTTTGCATTGGCAAAACATTCATTAATTTGAATGTTATTGGGAATAGGAGTTATGTTGAATTTTGAAATCCATTAGATGGATGTAAAATCAACTTTTCTCCATGATGAATTGAAGGAAGGTATCCACATGGTGCAAATAGAAAGCTATAAGGAACATGATAGGAGATATTTTATTTGCAAACATCAAAAGGCCATATATGAACTTAGACAAACATTTCAAATGCGGAATGAAAGGATCGATGATTTTTTAAAGCAAAAGGGCTTCGAACAATGCAAATTTGATACAAGTATTTATGTCCTAATGGAACGAGAACAAGTTTTCTACTTGGTGCTCAATGTAGATGACTTGTTGGTTTTCAGTAAATGTGTTGATGCGATCAAAAGGATCAAAACAACACTTTCTAAAGAGTTTGATTTAATGGATTTGGGAAAGTTTACTTTTTATTGAGGCATTCAAATGATAAGAGATTGATTGAAGAAGATGATCAACCATGGTCAAGTTGAATACATCGGCACCAAAATGCTCAAGTGATTTGGAATAGAAGAATCAAAATCAATAACAACACCTTTTGAAGTCAATGTCCAACTTAGTATGGAACAAGCTCTTGGTTCAAAGAAAGAGACTATTGAAATGGGAAAGATACCACATGAAGCAACTATTGGATCTATCATTTATGCCATGATTGCAACTAGGCTTAACATTGTGGCTACAATAAGAATTGTAAGTCAATTCATGCAAAATCCGATATACACACATTAGAAACCTATGAAATGGATCATGAAGTACCTCCAAGGTACACATCATTATTGGCTCCAATTTACAAGAATAGGAGAAAATAATGAAGTGATTTTCTGTCTTGTAATGATTTAGATTGGGGTGTAGATTTAAACACCGAGAAATCAACCACTAAATATGTTTTTCTTCCAAGGGCTACAACTATAAGTTGGAACAACAAATGACAGCCTACAATGGCACTATCAACTTGCCAAGCCACAAAATAAGTAATATGGATTTGGAAGCTATTGAATGAACTAGGATTCACACAAAACAAACCTACAATCCATGTAGTTTAATACTAATCAAAAATCATGTTCATCACAACATGACAAAACACATTGATATCCAACAACATTATGTGAGAGACATGGTTGTTGCTAAAGAAATTGACTTCCTAATATTGCCAAACATCAAACATATATGTTAACATTCTAACAAAAGGCCTTCTAGCTCCTAAACAATTACTATGTATTGAGGCCCTAAAAGTCAAAAAATTCAAGTTGTGACCAAATGGGAATGTCAAAATACATTATTGGGTGTGTGGTCAAACATGAGTTCAATCCACTCATAAGTTTATGTGTTTATTGATGTTGAGTAAGTTGGATTCCTAAATTAATGCATCCACTATAGTCAAATAAGCAAGTTGTTAGATAAGCACATAATTAAGATAATTCACATACTTTCACCTACTTTGATCTCCCCCAATTCAAGATCTTGTTTGTTTGGTTATTAATGCATGGGCCATATGCTCATATATATGTGTATGTTTATGATGCTTTCTATTTTATTTGTGCAAATGATTAGTGAGTGTATTCCTAAACACATTAGCTAGCAACAAATAATATTTGCTTACTAGATCTATCAAGATCATTATCTTACAAGACCTTCATAATCTTTTGTTGGTATACATAGTTTGCACCTTTGCATGTAATCATTTTACTTGTCAATAATCAAAGTCAACAACTTCTTATTTTGCTTTCTAGTTGAAAGAATTAGATCATAGTAGATTTTTGATGATTCACAAACATTGATGTTAAGATGATGTTAATAATGATTGTTAATTAACATTAAATCTTTGAAATATAGATATTTTAGAATTAAACATCAATGTCAACTAAAGTCTCCAAAAAGATGACAAATTAACTCAATGTTTAACATGTATCATTGTTTATTTATTTTTCTCTCGTTTAAAAAAAAAAAAAGGTGTGAGAGGGGAACATTATCTTTGTAGTGTAGAGTTGATTGCAAACTCAAAAAGGTAGTTCAATGTTAGATAATAATTAACATCATGTGTGGACATATTATTTAATAATGTTTTTAAAATCAATGATAAATTGCAATGTTAGAAATTATGATATCGTGATATTGTGATATGTGTTGATGTTAGGGTGATGTTAGTTACAAAGTCCTAAACATCAAATGCGGCCATACCATTAACCACTTACACACCTAGTTATGTAGATAATGTGAGGAGGAATTACAAACATTTAGATGATAAGTTATGAAGTGGGAATGTGAACTCAGTTGTGGTTCATCCACAACTAATCCACCAAGTTCCACCTTGGTAATTTATTTTTTGTAAACCCTCCTACATTCTTCTTCACTTACAAAGACTAAAACTTATGTAAGCGAGTAAGTATTGTATGTAAGTAGACAAGGAATGTAATTGGGTATTATGGTATGTAAATAGACAAGGAATGTAATTGGGTATTATGGTATGTAAATAGACAAGGAATAGTAATTGGGTATAATGATATGTAAATAGACAAGGAATAGTAATTGGGTACTATGGCAAGTAAGTAGGCAAGGAAGTTGGTGGTGAGGAGGAGGAGGAGGTGGGTAGATGCATGTAGATGGTTAATCCATAGCCAACCAACCACCATGGTTTAGTTACGGAACAAGGATTCACAATGAAACAATGTTTTTTCTGCATCATCAATGAAAACATCAACCAGGGTGAGAGTTGGTGGGGTGCCAGTTCACTCCTCCTCTTCCTCCTCCTCCTCCTCCTCCTCCTCCTCCTGCTGAGTTCCCCACCCCCTGCAATGCCTGCAAATGCAGTGAAAGCAATCATTTTGTGTGTTGTCTGTCTGTGTGTCTG
>Ga0209208_10006925_pt1 | contig 15552 bp, 16 predicted proteins | sample S1TSphfallax_3_FD_187694 | JGI IMG/M metagenome (GOLD analysis project Ga0209208, IMG submission 187694) | Host-associated microbial communities from peat moss isolated from Minnesota, USA - S1T2_Fd - Sphagnum fallax MG (SPAdes) (version 2) | ecosystem: Host-associated > Plants > Peat moss >...
ATAGTTACAAGTCAGGCAAGATCCTTATTGCATGATAGGCCAGCCACCAGCTCAACAGTAGTTCAAATTAGCCCTTGGTCACTTATGTGAGTGCCAAAATTCCGCCTTACCCTAAAACCAGGTGAAAGACATGCTGCCTATGGGAACATGGCAACCATGAACTCTAGCAGTTTTTAAATTTTAAGTTATGTGTTATTGAAAATTTGGCTAATTTTTTCCACTAAAGAGAGAAAATAATTGAATTTAAACTAGAAAAAGAGATTCTAAAACTTTCCAACTTTTTGGCCCAGAAAATCCCAACAAAATTGTCTGAAGAAAAATCTATGTTTGGGAGGTGCGTAATATGTCCAGTAAAAGGTGAAGAAGCATTGACCAAATTTGGTTGTTGTAATCTTTAATAGACAGCTTGAACAATGTGGGACAGGACCAAGTTGTGTGTTAGTGACCACTAAGACTCCGTGTGCTGCAAACATATTTTGTAGTCAAACTTTGAGAGGTAGCATTGTACCTCTGATTGTTGGGAAAAGACTTGTGAAATTAACCAGGGAAATGTTCATTTGGACTCTGAGACCATGCTTTACAGCATCTCCAGCACTGCTCTCAGTATGTATGTGTGACCTTGCAAAATTATTTTTCACATATAAGTTTTTAGTTATTTATTTTTCTCCAACCCCGCCAATAAAACTGAAACTGGGACACCAAACCAAATAGGTGGGGAACTACTAATAGTAAACCACCTGGACCAATCATTATGATGGGCCAACCAGAAATACTGAGCAGTAGTCAGATCACATGTATTACACTCTTTTCTGCAGGTGCAGAGCGTTGCTTGCTGCGCCTATTACCAGCAACCTGTGGAATTACGCCGAGCCAAAACCATTTTCATGAGCCAAACTGAAGGGGAGATTTGTGATGTCTGGAAGAAATTGTGCGTTTTTCACCATGATATATGTGAGTTCACCATTCAAAGTATGGAATTTTATTTTATTTTTTGGAAAACACTTAACCAAATGTTAACCCCCCAACCCCTCTTTCTTGTTTCAAGAGTTGACCATGATTGTCACCAGATTTAACTTCATTTGGATGAGGAACTATCACATGAAAATCATCCCTTATTTGGTGGCCATGACACCAATGGATAACTATGGAAGGTGGAAGAGGAAGCAGCAAGGAATTTGAGTTTCTTGCACACCTGTGTAGTAAGCCTTGAAAGATGGATAGTACTTTGACCACAATGAAAGATATTGCAGAGGTAATCCAGTCCCACCCAAGAACCTGGAATTTTAACAAGTCCTCCAATTTCAATGAAAGCACCTTTATTGGGTAGAGGGATAGAAAGTGATGCATTGGCGAACATGCAAGTCAAGTCTCCGGGTATCCTGCCCCAAAAGTGAGTGTGTTCATCAATTGGGTCCCTCCAGCTTCTGCCTGTAAAGTTGCATTTATTTGTATACCAAAATAAAATCCCTTTAATGGATTGATAAAGTGAATCATGACAACTCCAACTCTGGGAGTCTTTTGTGGTGGGTCTTGTCTAGCACTTCCTCTTAGTGGGCCATAGTGAACCAGCACCCACCAGTGCACCATGAAGGATGAATGATAAGTGGTCAGGAAACAAAAACAGTTTTCTGTTGGGTTTCAGTTCCCTAGCTAACCATGGTGGTTAGCTCACTTTGCTTTTTTTTGTCTTGTGGGTTGTTAGTAGGAAGGTAGTAAAAAATTTCCTAACACATGTATAAACCATTTACTTACTTGGTAGTTACCTATTTTTCTACCAACCTACCTATGTATGAGACCTATTTCCTACAGAATTGGTTACCAAGGTCAAACCAAAGATTAACTCAGTTGAGGTTCATCCACAACTGAGTAATAAGGGGCATCCAGTGGATGGTGCACTGGTGGGTGCTGGTTCACACTGGTGGGTGCTGGTTCACTGGGGCCCTCCTAGTGTATGTGTGAATCATCCCTCTTGTGTGTAAAGTGCAAAGTGTAATGTGGAGCATTCCTCTTAGTGTGTGTAAAGCCTAGAATCTTGGATCCAAATATTGGACTATGATTATTATTATTATTGCCCCCATTCCTCGTGCCATAGAACAAAGCTTTCTTTTCCCATGGCTTTTTTTACAATATTCTTATGCAACTGTGCCTGCCTGCTTCTATCTGCTTCTTATCTCCATTGTACTTTTGATTCTTGTCTTCCAACCAATTTGGGAAAATTCATATGATTATCCCCAGAAACCCTCCTTATGCCTTCTTTTGTGCCCTAGGCTTACTATATAACACTTGGGGCTTAAAACATATCCTATATTACTTTTCCCACTTGCCCTAGTTAGTACCCCCTTCCTCCTCCTCCTCCTCCTCCTCCTCCTCCTTTACCTAGGTTTGTTTTGCATGGCTCATGATAACCATCTTTTAACATATCCTAGAATACTTTTCTCCAGATACAATTTCTTTCTAGTTTACATTTTCTAATTAAGGCAAACCCCATGCCAAGAATCTGCTGGATATTAATTTTGTTTGGAGCATTGGAAAGGGAGTTGTTATTAGTCTTTTTAGAAATTACCTATATATGTTCTAGACTTCAAAAGAGTATGACTATATATATATATACATTTTTTTAAAGTTGAGCCTTACCGACTTATCATCTTTGATGTGGTGGAGAGTAAACCTCGGTTGATACTTAGGTATGAGGATTTCTATTGGTCCCCTTAGGATGATATCCTGCAAGATATTGCCCAAGTCACTATAAGATATTACAGCTTAAAACCCATTTCCCCCTTCCAACTTTGCAGGTGTCAGTGTTGCAACCTTACGGGCTTTATCAAATGTTTTGTTAAATGTTCACTTCACAAATGAGGATTAGTTCAAAGCATAATTTTTTTTTTTAATGTGGAACTAAGTCTTCACCACTAGGTAGGTCAATTACTCATCCATAATCATCTACCACTTTTTGGTGGATGGACCAATCCAGCCTACCCTAGCCTAACAATTGTTCTCTGAAAAACTATTTTTAATTCCTCGAGACAAGAGCTTGGAGAGCCCACTTGGCCCACCTAAACCTTCAAGCCCCACATTTATGCCCACGTTTGAGGCTTCAAGCCAAGTTTTGAGTAAGGCTCTTTACCATTTCAGCGGCCACTTTTTGACCTGAAAACCATAGGGCAGAATCTTGAGTCACCACTTAACTGGACAGTCCAGACCATGGTTGGGCGGTTATTACAAACAGGAACAGACCTCAGAGCAGCATTTTTTTTTTCTGGCTATTATGTATCGCCAGATTGTGACAAATGAATAGGGCCTGTGAAATGGCCTTTCGTGTTTTTTGGAGTTTTTTTTTTAATAAATTGCCCAAAAATCCCCTTGGCCCTACACATGTTAGCCAGATCTGCCCCCTCAAAAAAGTTGTCATTGCCTGTCTTTGCAATTGAAAAGCCCTAAAATTCGCCAACAACACATAAGGAAAAGCCATGTATCGCCATCAGCCGATGACCACTTTGTCCAAAATCGCAAGTGGCGCTTTGTGATGCCTCATGATTTGCCAAATAACCTAAATAGTTATGATCATTTTCACATGCATAAAAGTTTTGGCCTCATAGTATGTATAATGTGCATTAAGTTTCTACATATTGTGTTTAAGTTATTTTGGTAGCAATTTGCAATGGTTAATGATGCTTAAACTTAATGTGAGTGGTGGCGAATCAAGATGGCCTCCTTCTTTGAAGTTTCCAAATAGTTGAATTCAAACTTCAAGGCACAACCTTCAATGTAGTTGTCTCAAGCTACAAAGCCCAAGAACTTGCAACTCAAATCTCAAGCTAGTTGTGAAGATGATGAACAAACTTTGCTACTACGAGGGCCTTGAGATTGATATAATGCAAAGCTTCTTCAAGCTTTTCATTACTCAAGCACAATGTGTTCAACTGCAACTTGGTGTATTTGTATTGTTTTTTATTTGCTTTATTGTTTTCCAAAGCTCTAGAGTCCAACCTCCAAGTTGCATTGCAATATTTTGCATTTCTTTTGAGTCTTGGGGTTTCAATATTTTGTGTCTTTTGTTTGTAGCAATGGATCGAAATCATGGCTCCCATATTGCCATTGGACTTCAAGTTCATATTATTCTTCATAGGTTTAGGTTCTAACATTTTGATTCCCTCTCCAATTCCTACTTCGAATGTGTCTCAATGCACTTCAATGATAGGTTCTTCTTCTCCATCCTCTAATCCAATTGAATATGGTCTCAAAACTAACTGAACCCAAGGATATTGTGTAGCCCATGTGTCTCGAAAAACCCTAGATTTATTGTACAACTTTCTAGGTTTCTTGAGAAGTCTAGAACTCAAGAACAAAAGGATAAAAGGATAAACTTCTTTCACCTAAGTTGGATACTTTCCAAAAGCATGATGGCCACCTCAAAACAGTTGTTGCCACAACTAATGTTGTTGTCAGTGAGTGGTTTTACTAACAAGAATGAAAGGATTTACACAAGGAGAAGAAATGAATTGGTCCTTAATTTGGTTCAATTTGGAGCTCATGCAAGCTCAAAAAAAAAGTTAATCCAATTAGCTAATATATTTCACTTGTTGAGTCATGGTCAACTACTGATAAAATTCAAAATGTTTATAGATCTTTACAATTTGTTAGGATTGAAGAACAACCCAAGAAAACAATGGACTAACACTAGTGGATGGGGAATGGCAAAAAGTGTGCATGATGTTGTGTTGGAAAATACAAAAAATATTATGTAAAAATCTGGGTTTTTTGCTTTGAGTGCAAACGAGCTAACAACCATTGAAAACCAACAATGGATTAATGTGCACATATATGTGATGAAAAAGTGGGTTCAAATTCCAATTTTGCTAACCTTTCAAGATATTGATGAGATGGGTGTTGCAGCTGATAACTTCAAATTTGACCAAGTTCAAAGGTCTAGTTGAATAATAACTTGCCTCACAATGGGTATGTCTTGGTTGTGACGATGATTATATGTTCTAGGGGCATCGCACAGGTGTGATTACTCAAGTAAAGGAAAGCACATCTCCTTACTTCATCGATGTGCATTACATGGCACATCAAACCAATTTGTTGTCATTGTTTTGTTGAAGCTACCTTTGATCTTTCACATTGAGATGATGTTGCAATTGTTGTATGTGTTTTTTATTAACATCCCCAAAAATTACCTTGTGTTTGTAAAGCTTGTAAAAACACTTGAAACCAAAGGTCAAAATCTACTCAAGAATGTGAAAACACATTGGATTAACATGTTTAGCCTTCTAAAATGTGTAATGTCATAATATAAATCTCTCGTTGTCAAGATGCATTTGGATTCAGTGAAGAGCAAAACGACTTGGTTTTGCTTGGTGACCTTAAATTGATTTTTGGTTTGCCTTGCTTGTTGCCCATGTTGGAGGTGGTGCATACTTTGATCAAGTTTGCACAATGTCGATATGTTTTCATTGTTGAATTTATGGATGTTATCAAGTTTGCAAATGTTGAATTGTTCAAGTTGTACACTGATCCACACTCACGCTTTGAAGATATAACTTTTGATGTGTTCAAATCTCTGATTAACCATTTGAATGAGCAACTACCTCTAGGGTGGTGGTCTGATCTTGCACATCTAATTGATATTCTCAAAATGAGGATTGGTGACAAAACTTATGGTGCACACTCAGACTATTGATGGTTTTTGTCATTTACTAGTTTGTCAAGAAGATACAACTACAGTGGTGGCCAAGATCCAAGCTACATGCATAGACACATCCACAACTTTGGTTTTAGAGTTGCAGTGTAGATTTCCAAATCATAAGAGCATGAATGAAATGGGAATAATATATCCCCAATAGTTGTTAAATAAGGACAATTATGACGTTTCTTTTTTAGTTCATTTGGCTTTGATTAAATTTACTTTTTGTAATAGTAAGAAAACCAAAGCTAGAGGTTTCATTCCCCCCAATTTTGGATTCTCAGAAGCTTGATGTGTAGTTTTTTTTTTCCAATTGACCATGATTCACAATGTTGAACTAGTGATGGCTAAAACCTTTGATAAAACCCCAATTTCTAGGTTGTGGACAAAGATCAATAACTCCCCCATTTTGCCATGCAAGTTGAATGAATATAGCAAGCTTGCTAAAATCACTCTAGTTTAGGTTTTGGTTTTTGTGGAAAAGGAAAGGACTTTCAATAATATGGCTTACATGAAAAACAAGTTACAAAACCTTTTGAAAACATATTTTGATTCTGCATCTTTAGCCCAAAAAAATCTAACCTCCCTACTTTTCCATACGAAGATGTTATTTTTCATTAGAAAGATCTTAAGGTGAAGTACCAAACATATTAGTAGAATAGTTTTTAGATAGATATTTTTAACAAAAAAATTGTGTTGATTTTTGTAACTACGAGCATGAGCAATTGTAATATATATATATATATGTGGTAATCAATGTCATGCAAGCAATATGTTTGGCAAGAAAGCAAGCTATGGGTCTTTTCTAATGTGGGGGTGCAAATCTTCCTTGTTGCATGGGCAAGACCTTTGTGGTTGGGGTTTGACTCCCCAAGGGAAACTTTCTTTTTCATTACATTTTGAATAGTTTGGTTTAAGTATTGAGCAACCCAAATGTATGGCAAATGTGTGTATGTATATATTCTTAGTTAGGTGTTGATTGCTAAAACACATATGTTGTAAATATGTTGATCGCCCAAACCTAAATGATGTAAACATGTTAGTTGCCAAAAATGCCTACTTTTAAAATTTCATGATTGCAAAACTACACATACACAAATAATCTTCATTGCCAAATAACTAATTTCATTAAAAAAAACCATAGCCAAAAAGTGAAATAAAATTATTGGATGTTTAGAATTGCACTAGGTTGAAAAGTGATTTGTCATAAACTTTGTTTTGTCATGTACGTGGTAGTAACTTTTTTGGCTTCCACACATTTTTTGAAAAAAAAAAATGCCTCAAAGGTGATTAGGGTGGGCTTTAATATTCATACTCACAATTATGAAACATCTAGAAATAGGTTCAAATAAAGTTTTCCTTAAAGTCATGCATTGTTAGGCTTGATTTGACCTCCCATTTTATGCCTCATCCCCTTGAGATTCTTGTCCAAAAAGTCTTACAATAAGTGATCAAAATTTGAAAACCTAACATCAACTCCCTTCCAATAACTTTTTTTTTCAATGCATGGGTTGTCCACCTATTTGTGCTATAGTTGTTATATTGAGGTTAAGGAAAGCCTAAAGGAGTTGTAGACTAGGGCAAACGGACTATAATTATATAAGCTATATAAACATGGGCTATATAGCTATATAATTATAAGGTTATATTAAGGTTATATTTGTTATATGATTATATTGTTATATGGTCTATGGGCTTTATGGTTATATGGTTTATGGGCAATATGGCTATATGGCATATAGGTTGTATAATTATAAACTAATGAGGAGTATAGGCTATGGGGTTCAAGCTTTGAGATTTTGGTTATAAAAAATAGAATTAAAAGCCCAAACTATCACAACATCCCAAATTGAAGTCTACAATGACCTCCTTATCACCATTTACTATATGTGTTTGGATTTTATTGAAACAATACTAATGTTGGGGTGGTATATCAATGTTGGGTGGGTACCCCAATTGCTAGGTAAAAAACTTCAAAACCTACTTGGAATTGGCTAAAACTATAACCACCTTGATGGTTATAGGTGGGAATTGACTCTAAGTTTTAAACTTGATTATAATTGGAATTAAACATGATAGTCAATTCCAAATTGATATTAGAACTATAACCAAACTACAATATTGAAAAAAATATTATTTTGATTATTATTTTAGGTTTAAGGAGTTCAATGTTGTTTTTGTTGGTTCATTTTCTGCAAATTTGTTAGATTTTCTTTATGTTTATTAAAGCTTAAAGCTTCACCTCTGGATTCTTATTTTTATTTTTCAATTTCTTTTCAAGGTTTTTGTGTTTTATTTCTTTTCAAAGCTCAAGCTCCAAAACCTCAAAGCTCAAAAATCAAGTTCCATAGGTGAAGTTCCAAAGGTAAGTTGTTCATTCAACTTGTGTCTCAAGTGGTCATGTTTTTTTCTTTTTTCTTGTGTGGTATTGGTTGTGTTTTTTGTTACTATTATTTATTACCTCGACCAAGTTGACTTTTCTTTTGGTGATTTATGTGTGGTGGTGGCAATCATGGTGATGATGGTTGTGGCAATGGTGGTAATGGTCATGGCAAAGGCGGTCATGGTCATAATGATGATAGTTATCATTATGCGATACATTATTTTTCTCCTTCTTTTGCTACTCTTCATAACCTTGGTTATGTTTTTTGCCTACTACTTTCATGGTCTTGGTCATATTTTTTTGTGTTATGTTTTGTAGCCTTGGTTGTGGTCTTCTCCTATTGCTTTTGGTGGCGTTGATTGTGTTTTTTGTGGCCTTGGTTGTGTTCTTTTCATGGCCTTGGTCTTTACTCTTTAGTTGTTGTTCTTCATAACCTTGGTCTTGTTATATTTCTCATGTTATTTTTCATGGTTTGGTCATGTTTTTCTTTTGTTGCACTTGGTGGTCTTGGTTGTGTTCTTCCAGCATTACTTTTTGGGGCATTGGTCATGTTCTTTTCCCATTGTTCTTCATGGCCTTGGTCATGTTTTTCACTTACTACTCTTTATGGCCTTGGTTATGTTCTTTTGTTGTTGTTTTGAATTGTCTTTTATTGCTATTATTTGTGGCCTTGGTTGTGTTCTTATTCTGAGAGCTTCTTTGTGGCCTTGGTTGTGCTCTTCTTATGCAAACCTATTTGTTGTGTTTGGTTGTGTTTTTTTTTGTTGATCTTGGTAATGTTCTTCTACTATTGTTTTTGGTTGTGTTCTTTTGTTGTTTTTATTGGTCATGTTTTTCTATTGTTGCCTTGGTTGTGGTTTTTTACTACAAATTTTTATGGCCTTTATCATGTTCTTTTGATGTTTCTTTTCCTAGAGTTGGCTTTGTTAAATGAATTTTCTAGGGACATTCATGGTCGGGGTGATGAATTTTCCAAGGCAAACAATGTTCTTAATAAAAGTTGCACTAGAAATGGATTGTTGTGCTTCTATTTTTGGTTTTAAAATCTCTACAACATCAACAACACTAGGGAACAACCACATTAAAGTAGGTCAATTGCTGATCCTTATTCAAAAAATAAAAATAGGTGGAAAATAGGTTTTGCATTTTTGAATTTTAAGCCTTTTTACCAATGTTATAAAATTTGGGATATATTTGCCATATTAAATAAACCATGTATGATCATCCCCAATCTATATTATTATTTGAGCTATTTTATTTATTTATGTCAAGTTTATATCTAAAGTGTTATTAATGTGTTATTGATGTTTGAACCATCATGCATATTGGTACACATTTTTTGGAACTTGAATATTTCAATTATGACAATGTTAAACCCTTTGAAAGTAAAGTTTTTTTTACATTGGTTTAAAGTGTTAAAGCAATTATTTTTCAATATGAATTACAAATGCATTTTGTGTTCGTAACATGGCAAAACATGCTTTAAACATTTTTGAAGGAGCCATATGAATGAATTGAAAAAATGAAAGGTCATGATCATATTTTTATGTGTATTTTGTGCAAAATAGGATAACAACACCAAATCAAAAAAGGTGAATGAAAGTAGGTTAAAAAAAAAGTAAACACAATATTTGAAGCTTTCAAAACCTTTTCATGCCATACTACATATATTCATGTAGTTTAAACATTAATTTTCAAAGAATGTGTCCTACTTTTTAACCTCCAAAGTTGACAATTATATTTTTTTACATTCAAAAGGTACTTTTTTTGGCATACTTTAGCATAAGTATAAATTATAATTATTGATTAAATTAAATTAAATTAAATTAAATTAATCATATTTAAGTTATTAAACACATAATATTATTTTTAAAAATATTTTGTAATGTTATATAAAGTATTAACATTATGTAAAATAGTAACATTATATGTGACCTTCTTAATTACTAGTTTATACACATATAATATTTTTAATATTTTAAATTTTATTGAAGTTTATTTTGAAGAATATTTTCATCAAAGTTTTTGGAAAGGTCTCTTCATTCATGAAAATAAACTTAATACAAACTATAACATATTTAAAAAGTTGTATGACTACCAAACTTTTAATAAATTAAAATATTTACATTAAATAAATATTATATTTCTATTAATTTATAAATAATTTGAATAATAAAAAAATGAACCTTAATAAATCAAGTGTATATGATTTAACCCATGGTGAAATTGCATTAGGCTAACACACTAGTTAGTGAACCAATTTCACTTTTAAGGCTTTTTAGTGAAATGGGTTAATGAATTGGACCCATGTTTTTTAGTAGTGATTTGGAAAACAATCATTGGCAACACGCCCTTTTACCCCCGAAATGTTGTAAGCTAAAAAACATACCCCAACTCTTTCTTCTTTTGTTGTTTTCACCTTTGGATTCACATTTGAGTCTTTTAAGGAATTTGGGGGTGCATCATTTGAATTCTACTTCAACATGTTCCAGTAGTTCTCCCATCTCTATTAAAAATTCCTCTACGAGTTCATTATATAACCTTGCTTTGGTTTTGTTTTTAGTGGCCACGTTTTCCCGATCATTAGCAATTTGCAAAGCAAGTCACTCCATTTTACCTTGTGTAACTTTCAGCTCCTTCCATAATTTATTTTCCTTTGCCATCAGAAGTTTCCAATCCTTTTGATGAATTTCTTGAGCATTCTCCATAGTTGCCAATTGAGTATTTAATTCTTCTCACTAGTGCAAAACCTTTTTCATTCCCCTTCAATTATTCATACATGTTCATTTTTGAATGCTTTGATTTCCCTATTTCTAAAGTCAATTTCTACATCAACCTTTGTGATGATCTCCTGATAATGTTTTAGTCCTTTGTTTTTCTCTGTCTCTACAATTTCTTTAGCCATTTCTAGTTCTTTTAAAATTATTTCCTTTTGAGTCTATGGTTTCATGAATTGTTGGTGTAGTTGTTTGATTTTTTCTATGTTTCCTTCAACAACCTTTCCTGGTTTGATTTGTCCTATGTCAACTAAGCCTCAAGATGGAGGTTCCTCTTTTGTAATTCTACCAAAACTTCACATGTTTCCTCTTTGTTTTCTAAATTAGTAACTCTTGTCCTAAACTAAAACACTTATTTTCTTGAAGTCTTTTGGTTTTCTTCATAAAGTGTTTTCTCTACTTAGTTTGCTAGTTGCTTCTACGATTCCTCCAATTGTTTTACCTTCTTCTAATTTTGAACTTCATTATTTTTCTTCCTGATCTTTTGTGCCAACATCTCCAACTACTTAGCCATTACATCCAAGTCCCCATTGTTGGATGCACCATTCTCCATAACCATTAATTGTTTTGCCATATCCTTAACAATTTCTTGCCATCGTTAGTCCATCAATACTAATGCTCCCGCATGTAGTTCTTCCTTTCTCTGCTACAATTCTTATTGTTGTTAACTTTTTTTTGTATGTTCACCTTTTTCAAGTTGCATTAACAACTCCATTTCTAGTTGTTGATGAAATGGCTCTTTTATTGTAGTGATCTCCACATCCTCATCTTCTTAGTATTGAGATATGTCATCCTCTCCTCCAATGATCACCTCTTCACTAACTACCTCTTGCACTCTTTCCTTCTCCATATCCACATCTATTGGAACATTCTGCATACCCTATTTTTCTATCAATTGTGTCTTTACTTCTTCCACAATGGGTACTAAGGGTTTTTCCATTTTCTCACTAGGTATTTCAACATTTTTCCTTCCAATCTCACCCATAATGCTTGAGGCTTTAATAACCTCACTAGGATTCCCCTCTTGGGTTGGAGATATGATTTTTATGATCTCCTTACTTGTGGTTACAACATGTTTGCTCTTCTTCTTCTTCTTCTTCTTCTTCTTTACTAGCAAGATTGCAGCATTGACATCTAAAATCATATTTTCCTTCCTATTTTGGGTCTTCTTCCTAGTCCCAATATAATCTTCTTTCTTTGGCTCCCACTACTTCAAGAAGTAATGACCAATAATGGTCAAAGTTGGTCCAGCTACTGTATTCCCAATTTTCGTTACCTAGCGCTAAATGGCAATAATCTCATTTTGCAACTTTTGGGAAAACCAAACAACCCCGTTAACCTTCTCCTTCTCTACTACCAACATTGTTAAAATCAGAGCACCTAAAACAAACTTGTTTCCTTGTCTTAAAGACATGATATCTGTTGGTGCTTCCAATCTAGCAACCTTTTGCCTACCATTTGCTTTAGCAATCATGTATCTTGAGCACGGTATGTAATGCTTATGCTCATATTTAATGAAATAAGTTGCAACAATAGGGTTGTAGCTTTCTCTTCCAATTGGTACAACCCCTTCATAGGATAAACCAAAAAAATTTGCCACTCCTCTTACATTGATTTGTCTTCCCTTTAACTTGACATATTGATTGGCATGGTTGTAATTGTTGACCATTTCCTTCACTATTGGCTCATCAATTGGACTCCAATCTAGTTTCTTAATTTTGGCAAGCCCTACTTTCTTTACCCAATCTCCTTCTTCCTTCATCAAAAATCGAAATGCTACCATCTGTATAACCCATGAAATTAATTTTTCCCAACTCTTTTAGAGTTGGTAACTTCTTTAGTTCCTTGACATGCTTTGAAGCAACACCCCCACTATTCTCTTCCATCTCATGCTTCATTTTACCCATTGTTAATTTTAATTTTTTTTACAAGTAGAACTCTTGATTCCAAAAGACTACAATGTAGGTTTTGTAAGGTGGCTCCTAAGGTTCTTTATATATCCCAACAAAAAAGTAGTCAAGCTTTAGAAGAATCACCTCCTTTTCTAATTGCTATTGCTTGTTGGAAGTGTAAGGAACAAATTAACCTCTTTTCTTACTTTGCCTTCATATATTCCCAAACTCGCAACAAACTTGACTCTAGAGTGTGGTTGCAATCGTTTCGCTCCTCCTCCTAAAAAACTCAAAATTCTCATTTCTTGATATGTACCTCCATTCAACGCAATTTCTCTCGACGATCCTACACATTGAGATGTGGGTGATTAAAATTCCACATGTCCTCGAAATCAAAACTCTCAGGCATTTTCATTCCAGAACTATTATTCTCTTCACTTCTAGTTCCTTCTTCTTTAATTTTTCTAACTCTTTGGCTTGATTGTTGATAAAAAGTTCTTTGTTTGTCTAAAGCTACAAACCAAAAAGTGTTTTTGTCATTTTCATGCATATTTTTTTGCAAATTCTTCTCCACTAAACTTTCCAATGATTGATTTGAACCAAACTTCTTTTGACACTCCTTGTTTTACAACTATTGTTTTATTACATATTTCTCTCTCACACACCTCTCTTGATTTTGCATTCCACTTGACAATGCACTCATTATCTCTCTTTGAGTAGTCCTTCCACACATGGTATTTGTGCTTGATCCTTTTTAATTCTACTAATGTTTGAGGACATATGGGTTATTTTAAAGGCCATACATGATGTGGTTCATTCGTTGGCATGTTGAACATATCATGTGTTAGTTTCTTTGCACGAACTAGTTTAGGTTGTAGACCTATTTTTCTATTTTTATTACCCTTTTTTTATTTACATAATTTCTTGAATATAATGGTACTATTCTTTTTTTCCCTCCTTTGTAACTAAAATTTTTTACTTTTTTATTTTTAGACATTCATGGTATGCAATTTTTTTATTTTTCCTTTCTAATCCACTTAATGTCATCCTCATTAAATGTTCTTTTAGGTTTTAGGTCAATACAGGGTAAGTTTTTTGGTTTGGTATCACTACTACAAAATGCGTTGTAGTTCAATCTGGGTTTCACTAGATTTTGAATAAATTTGGACATTTTCACTTGGTGAAATTGTTTAACCCCCTTGTGAACAGGGATTAGTTGTTACGGACAATGAATTGTTTCACTAGCACCTAATGAAACAAGGTTATTATCAAGTGAAATACAAATTCACCAAACCATTCACTTGCGAGTTAATTAACTAACCAGCATGGAAATTAATTAAAATCTAATTATTTAATATATAATATTATTGATAATTTCATGATTTTTTAAACCTATGAGTTATTGACACATGTCACTACCTAGGTTAGTTTAAAAACCTAACCTAGGTAGGTAGGCATGCCACATAATCAACCTACGCACCTATTTTAGGAATTCAATAGGAGAATATTCGATTAACATACCATTGTTGATCACACACAACACCACCTATGAAATTTGATCCTTTGGCCTTTAAAATGGAGGCAAACACCTTACCATCAAACCACCTCACTTATTGTGATAATATGTTACATTACATTCTATTTATCAAATGTTTCATTTTAAATATTACACATAAACTTTGAAAATTCATATCTTATTGAGATTTTGTTCAAATGAAATGTTTTGAATTTTACTTTTTTGAAAATTTCAATAATATACATAATTACATTTTATTTTTTTCGAAAGTTTAAAATCATTTGAACAAAAAAAAGTTGAATATCATTATTCAATAACATTTCAATGACCATTCTTTTGAAGAAAAAAAAGTTTAATAAATGTATAATTTTTTGTTAATATAATAATACTACCTATGCTAAGATACTTTCAATTATTATATGAGTATTTTTCATTAATTTAAATTATTTCACCCTACATTATTTACGGCTATTTCTGGCTATTTTAAATAATTTTTGGTTATTTTTTGCTATTTCACCCTAGGTTATTTTTGGTTATTCTAAGTTTTTTTTGGCTATTTTAGCTTATTTCACCTTAGGCAATTTTCAACTATTGTAAGTTTTTCGGCTATTCTATGTTATTTTTGGTTATTATAAATTATTTTAGTTTAGATTACTTGCAACTATTATAAGTTACTTTTGGCAATTGAACATTATTTCACCTTATGTTATTATTGGCAATTATAGATTATTATTGATTATTTCACCTTAAGTTATTTTTGTCTATTATAAAATATTTCACCTTAGATTTTTTTGGCAATCTTGAGCAATTTTAATATATGGCTATTGGTTGTTCTTTTATTAGTGTTATTGGTGGTTACTAATGGATATTAGGACCTATTCTATTTGTGGCTATTAATGTTTTTAGTGGTTATTTTATTAATAGTTATTGGTGGTTATTATATTAATGGCCATTAGTAGTCATTTTATTGGTGGCTATTGGTGGTTATTTTATTGGTGGCTATTGGTGATTATTCTATTAATGGTTATTTTATTGTGATTATTGGTGGTTATTCTACTAATGGCTATTGGTGGCTATTCTACTAATGGCTATTGGTGGCTATTCTACTAATGGCTATTGGTGGCTATTCTACTAATGGCTATTGGTGGCTATTCTACTAATGGCTATTGGTGGCTATTCTACTAATGGCTATTGGTGGCTATTCTACTAATGGCTATTGGTGGCTATTCTACTAATGGCTATTGGTGGCTATTCTACTAATGGCTATTGGTGGCTATTCTACTAATGGCTATTGGTGGCTA
>Ga0209208_10006926_pt1 | contig 15551 bp, 12 predicted proteins | sample S1TSphfallax_3_FD_187694 | JGI IMG/M metagenome (GOLD analysis project Ga0209208, IMG submission 187694) | Host-associated microbial communities from peat moss isolated from Minnesota, USA - S1T2_Fd - Sphagnum fallax MG (SPAdes) (version 2) | ecosystem: Host-associated > Plants > Peat moss >...
TATCAAAATTAAAATGTCCAAATTCAAGCGCAAAAACTCTTCCCATAAATCTGAATTCAGAGACATGGAAAAAGAGTTGGAAATCCTTCCCCCGCAAGCAGTTTGACAATTTCATTCACGGGTATTGAGTTTAAGCGTAGAGTTGCTAGTGCCTTACAAGCTGCTGGTGAAACTGCGATTGATGAATTTATTTTAGAAAACAAGTATCTCAAGGTTGCTAAAGCTGCTATCAAAGGTTGGTTAGAACCAGATAGCTAACAAGATGAAAAATTACATTAAATTGTGTAGACCTAAAAGCGATCGCTCTCCTCACCCTATCTTTCCCCTTCACCATCGCTCCCTGTCAGGTTTTTGAACTCGGGGTAAGGTCGAACTCCAGCAAAAAAATTTTCTCCAAGGTAGAGCGGTCGAGTTGGGGAGTAGTGGGATTAGTGGAAGTTTCGCGATCGCTCTTAGCGGGCGTTTCGTCATCGCCTCCGGTGCCCAATAGATGCTATCTGAGTTTTTCCAGGGACACAGATAAGTATTTATTTCCAGTCAAATTCTAAATCTATCCTCCCTATTATCGTCATGAAAAATCAAAAAATCAAGTCCCTTCTAGTGATTAGTCCAATAGTTATAACTTCAATCGTGTTTACAATCTTACCTTCACCAAGATGTACGGAAGAGTCTGTGACAATTAAAACCCCATTGTTGAATTACAACCTGAACAAGGACGGAGCTTGCAATCAGTCTGAAGGGGACCCAAAATAAGATACTGACCTTCCCCAGTAAGTTTTGAAGGCTTGCTCATAAGGAGTTAGGGGGAGATAAAATACCGTTCATACCCCCCTCCATCTCAACAATAAATCAAGGGTTGTGGCGATTTTGCAGGGGTAGTTAATAATTATACTGCAACAAGCAATCGCCTCCCCACTGCAACCCTACCCCAAGCCATGCAGAAACAGCGGTGGGAGCCAACGCGCTTTGGACGGGCAAGGTATTAGATGGAGCAAACAGGACGGACAAAGGACAAAAAATTGCCATCATGAAAAATGTCATGAGGGGAGCATGGGGTGGGATTAAACCTAACTTCAACAGCACAAGTAGTTGAGATTGCGTTTATTCATGCCTAGCTGATTTCCGATTGACGATATAGTCGTAAGTTTCCAGGGGAATCCCTGACAGGGTAATTTTGCTGTTATGGATGATGGTAGTTTTATCTATCACTTTAAGGAACACCGTGCAAATCCGGGTTTTTTGTACGCTAAGGAATTTTCAAGTGTCTGAAACGACGATTTTTCGTTCAAACTAGATCAAAACTAGCAGCATAACCATAGTTTTCTCACCAATTTGGTGGGAGAAAGCACTTCTTGAAAATCTTACCTCATCTTAGTTTCAGCCTTAGCGCACAATTTTTCCGGGGGGGGTACGGTGACGCCTATTAGAACAGGCTAAATTATTTACTGAATCGGTTGTTAGTTAGTGTTAGTGTCAGGCAGATCGCACAACCCCTTTACCAAAAATTAGCTAGTAGTCCTTTAGTTTCTTGTTGTAAGTGTTCTATATATCCCTGTAGTGCCAGCTTGACATTTTCTTCAGTACATTTCTCTCCAGAACCGAAAGCTGCTCTTAATGCAGTGTCACAGTATCTAGCAGGCAATACCCTAGCTAAAACTTCATCAAAACCTTGAGTTTCAATTAATTTTAAAATTAGTTGTTCAAAACAAATAACTCTTCCAATCAGTCTTTCTCTAATCTCTGCTAATTGGGGGGCATTTGTTAAAGCAGTAGTCCATCGTTTATCCCCTGTAGTGACATAAAACGACTCAAAAAATCTAGTAGCTGAAATTAGAAGCCTTTCTCCTGAGTCAATTCCATCAACTTCTAATTGGGCTAGTTCCTCAATCCGTATTTCTTGAAGTTCTTCACTAGGCACAACAAGTGGTATTTTCGGACATCTATCGACAATTAAAATTGCATTTTCTATAATATCTGGAGGATGATTTTTCTCTTTAACCTTTTTAGATTTACGGAACACATATTTAGCATCTGGTAAAACTCGCAAATCTGCCTCATCTAGTCCTAGACTGCTTATTGCTTCTGAGAACAGACTGCAAGCTACTAATTTGAGAGTAATATCATTATCCAAAAAACAGACAGGACGCAAAAACTACTCCTTTAGCACTAATTCTAAGTAATCTTGACTATCTTCATCTAGTTTATCCAGTTTAAGGTAATTTCTGGCATAGCGATTTATTTGTTGAGGAGCAACAGCAGTACCTTCAATTATTTTTAATGCCTTACGTGCTGTTGCCCAATTAATTCGCTTAGTCTCTTTATCCGTTGTTTGGTTAGCTTTACCCCAAGCATAGTTTAATGCTACTACTCCTGGATCTACATCATCTCTCTCTGAGATATTTTGAGCATAAATAGCCAGTTGTTCACCAGACAAACAACGGGGTGTGTAGTACGTCATATCTGGTCTACCTAACAGAAGCTCTACAGCAAACTCATTAGCTTCTATTTCTTCAATATCTTGACTTTCAGGATTAACTTCTTCATCCACAATGGAATTACCATTTAAATGCCCCTTGATGATATGCCCCAGTTCATGTCCCAGAATAAATAGCAACCAAGCTGGGGAGTGACGAGACGAGCTAATGACAATAACAGGGCGTTCGTAAGCAAACCCTACCATCCCATCAAACTTGTGAAGCCCTTGGGATTTAGGAAATTCATCAAAGTGAACAACCGGAATTCCGTAATTCCAGCAAAATTCTAATAACCCTTCTAAATCAACATAGGCGCGTTTTTGCATAATTTCATCGTGGACAAACTTTGGTGAATTGGGCAATGGTTTAAATTCTGGTACACAGGCATAGGCAATCATTTCAGCAATACGCTCTGCCATGCACTTTGCAACTAAAATATTTTGAGTTTCAGTCCCCTGTTTTGTCTTAAACTTAGGCTGACATGATTGCTTGAAGGTAGGGGTAGCTTCCGTTTTTAGTAAAGATTTAATGTCAAGATTTAATCGACGGGAAACATAAGCAGCAGCCTCTAAGACTACCCCTGGTGTTGCTTCAAATTCTTCATCCCACCAATCCGGCAATGCTTTCTCTCGAATGAACTTTTCAGGAAAGCCAACCACTGACAGACGCTCATAGAATGTTTTCATTTCTTTTATTTGAGTTTGTGTCATGGAAACACCTCCTCTGATTTGTGTCTGACGGGACAATCTGCACTTTTCAATTTACGACAGAGTTTGACGGTAGTTGAATCAATTTTATTTTAAGGTGTGGCGTACATTGTTAGTCCAATTGTACCATAATAGGGTTACCCTTAGTAAATCAGTTATATCGCGTTGCTCCCTAAAAGTAGCGAGGCTAATATCAACCGCCACATAACGGCTGAAAAGATTGCCCAGAGGGAGTTTCTGAAGAATTTTTCAACTTTTACTTAAAAATGAGATTTTGACTAACTGAGTACACACTAAAAGCTGTACCATTTAAACCCTACTGAATTTTATAGTCTGAAACACTCATGGCTACGTTACCGAATGCTGTACCAAATAGCCTAGCTTCAATTGATACACCAAAAATAAGGTTTTTCGGCGATTTTCAGGTCAGAGAGCAATTTTATTCTTGTAGCCCTTCCATAGCAGGGCATCATCCAAAGAGGGACTAACCGACAAGTGCCAACTACAGTGGTCGAGTAAGGCATGATAGTATCCCGTGTCGCTATCTGCCTTGATTTTTGCTAGATAAAAACTCATCCGCCCTGCCTCAGGTTTTTGAACTTGCTGTACGCTGTTTTCCCAGCGGCTGAACCGCGCCTCCCTAAATGTATCAAAGTTAAAGTGAAATGGTATAAGCCCCTAAATATCGGTGGTCTGGGTTGGGGTAGGAGCGGTTAGCCCAAAAAAGAAAATAATTCTTACAATTTAGTTCAAGTTGTAGAAATAATTGAACAAATAATTGAAACTCATAATCGCTTTGAAGCTTATCTAGTAGAAGTGCAACTTCTCCAACAACTAGGAATGAGCTTTCAAGACTGGCTTCAGTTAAGCCCACCCACAAAAGCTCGACAGAATGAAATGGAAAGAATATATATTATCCCCTTCCAACCGTTAGATTTGAAGTAGTGGTACGTATAAAAAATTCTCGATGTCAGTTCCAGGGCGAACGCATCTTATTTCTGAAATGCTCCAGCAATTCCAAATTCAAAATTTGATGCCGCTGAAAGCCTTACACCAAGAGAACCTTACAATTATTGATAATTTTGGTGATCGCTGAAACGGCTTAAAATCGGTCTGGATTTGGAATTACTCTGTTTTTAGTATAAAATTAAGGTGGTAAACCTGTAGACGGGTTAAATATGGAAACTAATTATACATGGGAAAAATTATTTGAATGTATGCATATGTTCGCATCGTCTGGTAGTATACAAGATAGACTTTATCATGTTTATGCGTATTTAAGTAGATTAAGAGAAGAAGATTTTCCGGAACCTTTATTAAGAGAATTGAAAGAAATTAATCAAACAATAGAAGAATATTTTACAAATGAAAATCGTCTTTCTAGAATGAGTGATGAAGAAGCTTCAAAAGTAGCTAAAAAAATTGTTGATCTATATGATAAAGTATCACGGCGACGTGGTATTTTTGATTTTCAGGAAAACCCAGAAATGTATGATTACATCAAAGATATTGTGAATTGAGGCCAAACCCCCAGTGCGATCGCCCCTCACCGTCCCGCCCATCCTCTACCGTCCCATATTCCCAAAATTGGCGGATGGAACTCTCTAAAAATCTCCCTAAAATAAAATTCTCTAAAAAAAGTCCGGGTCGGAATACTTTATTCAGTCTAGACCAGACTAGATATTAGTTTGTAAATTTCATTATTCCAAGCTGGAAAATCTTCACCTATTAGTTTTCCATAAACCTTAATTCTTTAAATGGAACACCCAAATTTGTAATCCCTTTGCAAATAAATTCTGTTAAAGCTTGCTGATTTAGTACTTGTGTAGATTCCAGCATTACATATAAACAAGAATCTTTGATAGCTACTTTGGCTGTGATACCTTTGGGTTGTAGTGAACGATTTATTAGAGAAGAGATAGCTTGTATATCTCCCTGTTTAGCCAATTCTAAAAGATTATCCTGTGTCCTAAGCAATAATCAAAAAGCTGATATTTCAAGTATTTTCACATCCAACACTAAAGTAACATTTTTATGCATTAGTATCACTATATTTTTACTACACCCCTCCCAAAGTCTTACTAACTAACCACCCACCACCACGGACACGGCTGGAAGCGCGATCGCCCTCCACAGATCTCCACAATCACCACATCTCAAATGTGCCGTTGTCCAAGAAAATAGGTAGACTACTATTGTTGCCCCCAATGAGGCCATAGCTATAGACCCGATCGCTCCCTGAAGTTTCCGCAAAGCCCAAGCAAACGGGAGCAACAGAGTAGGGGCACTTGGTTTTACTCTACACCTGAAGTTTCCGCAAAGCCTCAAGCAAACGGGAGCAACAGAGTAGGGGCACTTGGTTTTACTCTACATCTGAAGTTTCCGCAAAGCCTCCAGCAAACCCTGCAACAGAGTAGGGGCACTTAGTTTTACTCCACTGCCATCTGCAGTTTCCGCAAAGCCTCAAGCAAACTCTGCAACTGCTGTTCAGCCTTAAATACACCTAATCCCCGTACCGTCACCTTCCCAGGGGAGAAGACAAAACGTGCCCTGAGATTATCAGGTAACTTAGCTGCCAATAGACTCCAAGCAGGTTCCTCCATCGGCGTTTCCAACACCACATGCTGTTTATTTTCCGGTTTAATCCGACTAAATCCCAACTTCTTCGCCATCTGTTTAAGTTCCATCACCAACAGCAATTGTTGTGCAGGCTGAGGAATTACCCCATACCGATCGCTCCAATCAGCCGCAATTTGTTTTAACTCTTCCGGGGACTTAGCAGCAGCCACAGCACGATAGGCACTCATTTTCTGGTCCAGGTCGGGGATATAATTAACAGGGATAAAAGCCGTTAGATTCAAATCAATTTGGGTATCCTCCACCTGGGGAATTTCCTGCCCACGGATTTCCCGAATGGCTTCCTCCAACATTTCCATATATAAATCAAAACCGATCGCGCTTTGCGCGGGCGTTTCGCCATCGCTTCCATTTGCCCCGACTGTTCAGCACCGAGTAAATTACCTACCCCCCGGATTTCCATATCCCGCATAGCTAACTGATAACCAGAACCAAGTTGGGTAAACTCCTGAATTGCCCGCAACCGCTGCCGGGCAGCATCCGTTAACTCCCGTTGCTTGGGGTAGAATAACCAAGCATGGGCTTGGATACCCGCCCGTCCAACCCGACCCCGTAATTGGTATAATTGGGACAACCCAAACCGATGGGCATCTTCCACCAAAATCGTATTCACACGGGGAATATCCAACCCCGACTCAATGATGGTGGTACATACCAAGATATCCGCCTCATTGTTACTAAAAGTCAGCATCGTCGATTCCAAGTCCCCCTCATCCATTTGACCATGGGCAACGGCAAATCTCCCCCCAGGAATCATCGCCCGCAAATTAGCTGTGATCTCTTCAATGCCTTCTACCCGTGGTACTACATAGAATACCTGTCCCCCTCGGTCTAATTATTGACGGATGGCACTGCGAACAATTTCTGGCTTCAGGGGTGCTAGATGGGTTTGGATCGGTCTTCGTGTTGGGGGAGGGGTTGTAATTAAACTCATCTCCCGTATCCCAGATAAAGACATATACAAGGTGCGGGGGATGGGTGTGGCAGACAGGGTAAGGACATCCACTTGGGTCTTCAAGCTTTTAATTTTTTCCTTCTGATTTACCCCAAACCGTTGTTCCTCATCCACCACCAACAACCCCAAATCCCGGAATATTACCCCCTTCCCCAACAATTGCTGTGTCCCCACCACCACATCTAACTCCCCCGTAGCCAGTCGTCTTTGGATCTCCCTCCGTTCTTCGGCACTGCGGAATCGATTCAGCAACCCAATATTCACGGGGTAGGGAGCGAAGCGTTCTTTCAAGGTATGGTAATGTTGCTGGGTAAGAATAGTGGTCGGTGCCAACATTGCCACCTGTTTCCCAGCGGTAACAGCCTTAAAAATAGCGCGGATGGCAACTTCTGTTTTCCCAAACCCCACATCCCCACAGATGAGACGATCCATGGGGCGATTGCCCAAGGGGCAGTGCCAAAGGCAATCGCTCTCCATGTCCCGTTTCACATCTTGTACAGCCTTGAGTTGGTCGGTGGTGGGTTGGTAGGGGAAGGAATCCTCCAATTCCTCCTGCCAAGGCATATCCGGGGGGTAGGCAAAACCCTGCTGCTGCGATCGCGCTGCATACAATTTCAGCAGGTCCACCGCTAATTTTCTAATGGCTTTGCGGACTTTATTTTTAGTATTATCCCAAGCCTTACCCGTCATCTTATGTAACTCCGGGGGACCATCACCACTGGCACGGAAACGGGACAGGGAACCCACCTGGTCGGCAGCTACCCTCAGTAACCCATCGGCATACTGCACTACCAAATAGTCGCGGGTTTCCTGATTTATGGTTAAACTTTCCAATTTGAGAAACTTACCAATGCCATGACTGCGGTGGACTACGTAGTCCCCTGCCTGTAATTTCTGGGGGTCTACTTGTTTGGAGGTAGCTTGACGGCGTTTACGGATATAACCCAGGGTTGCCAGGGAATGCTGACCATAGAACTCCCGGTCGGTCACAATCACCAAACGGTAGGTAGGCAGGATAAAACCTTCCAGTTCTGCCAACCCAGAGTACTTAATTGCCACTGGGATATGGTTGATTTGCAACTTATCAATGGCTTGGTAGTCGCGGAGGTTGGGGATAAACTGCGCTGGACAGTCGTGTTCTTGCAGTAGGGAGACGGAACGGGATGGTTGGGCGGAAATCAACCACACGCTAAAATGGCGATCGCGTTCCTGTCTGATGATGTCTGCTAATTTGGCAAATTGGTGGGGAGTAACGGGGATGGATCTACTCGCTAGATTCATGCCACTGTTTTCTTCTGCTAGTTCCGATAGATATAATCTTTGCCAGGTCCCCAGTACCGTCAAACACTCCCCATAGGTACGGTGGATGCGGGGTACCTTCCCTAACAATACCCATTGCTCCTCCGCATTCTCCACCCAGCGATCGCTGTGGGCATGACATTGTTCTGGTTCATCAATGGCAATGAGGGTATTTGCTGGTAGGTAATCCAGGAGGGAGGCAGGTTGGGTGTATGCCAACCCCAAGAACCATAGAAACTAGCGTTGCCCATGCTTACCCCAGTGGCGAACAACCCGACAACCGATAATATAAATAGCACTAGTAGCAGGGGGGAGAAACTGAGGTATAGATCGTTTAAATCTTCGTATCTTTTCTTCTTCCCCGCCAAATGTCGCCACCTCAAGGGGGGAGAAACTGAGGTATAGATCGTTTAAATCTTCGTATCCCATGATCAGACCGTATATTCTTTGTCTAATCACTCTTAGCGGGGTGGGAGTACGGGGGACAACCGTCGGGTTCCATGCCTTCACCCTTCTGCAACCCTCCACCATATCGCTGGTAATATAAGTTGTGCAACTCGCAGGGCTTGGGCAATTTTCGGATGGAGTAATAGTGATGAGCAGGTATTAGAGGCAGCGGCGGCAGTATCAATGCTCTCCTCGGCGATCAAAGTCAAAAAATATGCGAATGCCGACTACTCCTGTTGCGCGGTCGCGGTATACTATATTTAGGTTACACTTGGTCTTTTAGAAAGTAGTAAAAACACTATATAAAGACTAGTCTAAAAAATTACTTAAATCAAATCCAAAGTTGAGCTTATGTACGGTAGTTCCTCCATTACTGGACAAATACCATTCAGTGACGAGTATGCAAATCCTCAGAATTTACCTGCTTTTGGCACAGATGATTTTGCTAATAATCCAGAACCACGATGTCCTGTAATTTTGCTGCTTGATACATCTGGTTCAATGAAGGGAAGTCCAATTCGCGAGTTAAACGCAGGGGTTAAACTCTTTAGAGATGAGTTACTAGCTGATAATCTCGCTGCTAAACGAGTAGAAATTGCAATTATTGGGTTTGGTCCAGTTCAAGTCATACAAGATTTTGTTACAGCAGATTATTTTAATACCCCTGAACTTCGAGCCGAGGCAGATACTCCGATGGGGACAGCAATTGAAACTGCTTTAGATTTATTGCAAAGTCGCAAAGATACTTACAAAGCTAACGGTATTGCCTACTATCGTCCTTGGGTATTTTTGATTACTGATGGTGGTCCAACAGATCACTGGCAAACAGCAGCTCGGAAAGTTCTGGAAGGAGAGGAAAAGAAATCTTTTGCCTTTTTCTGTATTGGGGTTGAAGATGCAAGGATAGATATTCTTGCCCAAATTTCCAAGAGAAAACCCCTCAAACTCAAGGAATTACGTTTTCGTGACCTATTCCAATGGTTGTCAAGCAGTTTGAAATCAGTTTCTCGCTCTACGCTAGGAGATGAAGTTCCACTACAAAACCCTACAACTCCAGATGGTTGGGCATCAGTATGAAACGTTGGCGGTATGTTCAAGCATACAGCAGAGGAACTGCACACATTCTAAATGATCTGCCTTGTCAAGATCGGGTATTGAGCCAAATTATTATCGATGCTGATGGACAGGAAATTTTTTTAGGAACTGTAGCAGATGGGGCTGGTAGTGCTTGTCGTAGTGAGTATGGAGCTCAAATTGCTACAAGGCTCATTCTCAAAAAGTTTGAGGAGGAATTTTGTAAGCAGGGAAGAGTCTTAACTCAACTATCGAGAACTAATTTTGAGCAGTGGATCACTGAAATTTCAGATCAAATTGGTGAATTAGCAAATGATGAAGGCTTAAATCGTCGAGAGTATGCTTGTACTTTACTTTTTGTTGCTGTAAAACCAAAAGAAGGTTTGTTCTTCCAAGTTGGTGATGGTGCCATCGTTATTGGTTCTGAGGAAAAATATGATACAGTCTTCTGGCCTTTAACTGGTGAGTATGCTAACTCTACTTATTTTATAACTGATACATCTGCTATCAAACACATTCAGTTTAGGGTGATCAATAAAACTATTGACGATATTGCTTTGATGAGTGATGGCTTACAAGCACTAGCATTGCAATTCGCCACAAAAACTGCTCATACTCCATTCTTCAAGCCTATGTTTACTCGATTAGCAGAAGAGAGTAATCCGGGTTGCTCTAAGATTTTAAGTGCTTCTCTAAAAAGATTTCTTGATAGTGAATTGATTTGTAATCGTACAGATGATGACAAAACCCTAATTTTGTCAACCTGCCGTTGTAATCCTTTCTCACAAGCAGTAGCGGAGGAGGTACTAGAGTCAAATGAAGCTTTATAACCACCTTAACCAGTCTATCTTATTAGGAGAGGAGTTAGGACGCGGCGGAGAAGGTTCGGTTTACACTCTGCAAGGGGATACAGCAAATGTAGCAAAGGTTTATCACAAAGCTATACCAGGCGATAAAGCAGAAAAGCTCAAAGTTATGATAGTCAACAGTCTGGATTTATCTAGATTTACAGCTTGGCCTTTAGCAACGCTTCATGAAAAGCCAGGAGCTATAATAAAGGGCTTTGTGATGCCACGAGTATCAGGATACCGAGAAGTTCATGAACTATATGGACCAGCACACCGTAAGGTACATTTTCCTCATGCAGATTGGGCCTTTCTCATCCATGCTGCTAGAAATGTTGCCGCTGCTTTCCAAGCTATTCATGATTGTGGTCATACTATTGGCGATGTTAATCAAAGTGGTATTTTAATTTCGCAACAAGCTGTTTGTCACTTAATTGACACAGATAGTTTTCAGATCCGTTTAGGAAATAAAGTTTACTACTGTGAAGTAGGAACTCCTCACTTTACACCTCCTGAACTTCAAGACAAATCATTTCGAGGAATTCTACGAAAAGAAAACCATGATAATTTTGGTTTGGCAGTAGTTATCTTTCAACTTCTATTCATGGGTCGTCATCCATTTGCAGGACGTTACTTCGGCTCTGGAGATATGCCTATTGAGCGAGCAATACAGGAATATCGTTTTGCTTTTGGATCTAAAGCATCTGTCAAACAAATGGCACCGCCACCCAATGCTTTAGATTTGTCTGTATGCACTTCATCAGTAACACAACTTTTTGAAAGAGCTTTTAGTGAAGAAGCGGTTCACAAGGAAAATCGTCCTACGGCGCAGGAATGGATGAATCAACTTGATGCTTTACGTAATGGACTTCGTAGCTGCAATCAAAACTCAGCGCACAAATATCATAAGAACTTAAGTTATTGTCCCTGGTGCAAAATAGAAAATGTCAGTGGAACAGTATATTTCTTACTTTATACAAGTATCGGTCAAACTCAAACTAAATTTGATCTTGAAGATGTATGGTCAAAGATACAGGCCATTAAAATACCTTCTCTGGGCAAGTTGCCTGATGCAAACTCTATACAAGTTATGCCAACTCCTTTACCTGAATATGCTAAACCACCTCAAGGTTTTTTAGGTTTGATTAATTTATTTACCAGTTTTCATAATGATGGAGGAGAGCGTCAGAGAAGAGAATCTTCCCTGCGTCAAGCTGAACAGGAATGGCAAAACCTAGAAATCCAATGGCAAGCACTCAAATCTGACTCAAGCTTTAATTCTACTTATCGAGGATTACAGAAAGCCTATAGTGAGTATAAGGATCTTCCAAATCAGTATCAAGTTGAGCGAAGGGTAGCACTACTGAAGATATATCTAGAACGTTATTTCATAGAGAAGGCGGAAATTCCAAATATTGGTAGGAAAAGGGCACTTGTCCTTGCATCATATGGAATAGAGACAGCCGCAGATGTCTCTTATGATAGGGTTTCTTCAATTCCTGGCTTTGGTCCATCGCTTACTCAAAAGCTTGTTGATTGGCGCAACACTCTTGAGATTAATTTTCAGAAGTATAGACCTTCACCTAAAGACTTAGTATTATTAAATGGCGTTGATCAGAAGTATGCACGTAGGCGAAATGACTTAGAAAGTGCATTGCTAGGCGGCAAGACTCAACTAGAGAATGGTCGTGATACCTTAATTAAAAGGCGTAAACAAGTACGCAAGGAAGCCGAGAATCTTGCTAATAAATTAGCACAAGCACGAGCAGACATGAAGGTATACAGCTAGAGCAGTGTGACATCAGGGCAAATACATCTTATTTGTTAATAGTTTGGCATATCATATTGCAATTTTAAAAAAAAGACCGAATCTTTTTATCTAAATAGGTCCTGCTGAAAAAATAGAAAAGGTTGACACAGTAAAGATTATAGACTGAAAAAATGTTGTAAGTAGGCAGAAAAGAGTCTAAAATGAGCCAAAATCAACACTTGAGAATTTATTTTCCGTAGTGTCTAGTGTAAATCTGAACCATGTATATCAAACGGGTGCATCTACCAATTTCAGCAGAAAACTTTGAACTGACGGCAGAGGGGAAATTAAGTAACCGAGCAGAAATATTTACAAACTAATATCTAGTCGGATCTAGACTGGATAAAGGATTCTGACCCTGAATTTGTGTAATTAATTCTGGACAAGTACTTATCAGCAGATAATCGGTGGGTAAAACAATTTTGGATGCAAGGATTTTAGATTGGGGACTGGTTAGATTGGGGAGAGGTGGAGTAGGAGAGATCAATCCCTCTTCTAATCTAAAATCCAAAATCTAAAATCTAAAATTTGAAGCAGAGTATTCTTTAAGTTTTGAGTCAAAAATAGGAGCGCCAGCGAAACAGTTTCGGATAGCATTAGGGGCGTTAATAATAAAAGAGAGACTCGGAACAAGCGATCGCGAAACAGTAGAGCAGATCAAGGAGAACCCTTATCTGCAATACTTTATAGGCATGACATCCTATAGTAGTGAAGCACCTTGGGTTTACTCCAATGGGAGCATGTCACTTTTGAAAATGCATAATTTAAGGGACTTGGCAAGGAGTTAATCTGTTCCACATTTAAATTCAATACCCGTGAATCAAATTGATCGGAATCCAGAAACCCTGGTTTTGCAAGGGCTACAAGTTTTTGTGTCAAACGGCAATTACTAACCCAGACAACTCCTAACCAAAAATACTATCGCCCCGTCGAGGTTTTGGCGATAGCGCAGAGCGCAGCAGCAAAGCTGAACGCCTACAATTCGATTTAAATGCCCATAATCAAGTCATGGAGAGCGTTTGAGAGAGACAAGCACGCATTCATTCACGGGTATTGCATTTAAATTGCATAACGTGGATGGGCGATACTCCTGCCCCACAAGACTTTAATGCTATAGATTTAGGTGAGAAGGGTAGCAGTGTAAAGCAGGACAATTGAGGGAAGGTTATTCCCCTGCTGGAGGGGCTGTAACCGTAATTTTCTATAATCTATGGTTAGAGGGCTAAAACCCTTGCTTTATAAGATGTCCCGCCTTAAGTTGGTACCCTCCTGCATCCCCTTCCTCCTTAAACCGACTCCCCGATCGCTCCCTGAAGTTTCCGCAAAGCCTCAAGCAAACCCTGCAACAGAGTAGGGGCACTTGGTTACTTTACATCTGAAGTTTCCGCAAAGCCTCGAGCAAACCCTGCAACAGAGTAGGGGCACTTGGTTTTACTCTACACCTGAAGTTTCCGCAAAGCCTCAAGCAAACCCTGCAACGGAGTTGGGGCACCTGGTTTTACTCTACTGCCATCTGCAGTTTCCGCAAAGCCTCCAGCAAACTCTGCAACTGCTGCTCAGCTTTAAATACACCTAACCCCCGCACCGTCACCTTCCCAGGGGAGTAGACAAATCGTGCTTTGAGATTATCTGGTAACTTAGCTGCCAATAAACTCCAAGCAGGTTCCTCCATGGGCGTTTCTAACACCACATGCTGTTTATTCTCCGGTTTAATCCGGCTGAATCCCAGTTTTTTCGCCATTTGTTTGAGTTCCATCACCAGCAGCAGTTGTTGTGCTGGCTGAGGAATTACCCCATAGCGATCGCTCCAATCTGCCGCAATTTGTTTTAATTCTTCTGGGGACTTAGCTGCCGCCACAGCGCGATAGGCACTCATTTTCTGATCCAGATCGGGGATGTAATTCACAGGGATAAAAGCCGTCAAATTCAGGTCAATTTGGGTATCTTCCACCTGGGGTATTTCCTGCCCGCGAATTTCCCGAATCGCCTCCTCTAACATTTCCATATATAAATCAAAGCCAATGGCCTCCATTTGCCCCGACTGTTCTGCCCCGAGTAAATTACCTACCCCCCGGATTTCCATATCCCGCATAGCTAACTGGTAACCGGAACCCAGTTGGGTAAACTCCTGAATTGCTCGCAACCTCTGGCGCGCAGCATCCGTTAGTTCCCGTTGTTTGGGGTAGAATAGCCAGGCGTGGGCTTGAATACCCGCCCGTCCTACCCGACCCCGCAACTGGTACAACTGAGCCAACCCAAAGCGGTGGGCATCTTCCACCAAAATGGTATTCACTCGCGGAATATCCAACCCTGACTCAATAATTGTGGTACATACCAGGATATCCGCCTCATTGTTACTGAAGGTGAGCATCGTCGATTCTAAGTCCCCTTCGTCCATTTGGCCGTGGGCAACAGCAAATCTCCCCCCAGGAATCATCTCCCGCAGATTAGCTGTGGTCTCTTCAATCCCCTCTACCCGTGGCACCACATAGAACACCTGTCCCCCCCGATCTAATTCTTGGCGGATGGCACTGCGAACAATTTCCGGCTTCAGTGGTGCCAAATGGGTTTGAATGGGTCTGCGGGTTGGGGGTGGGGTGGTAATTAAACTCATTTCCCGAATCCCGGACAACGACATATATAGGGTGCGGGGGATGGGTGTGGCTGAGAGGGTGAGGACATCAACTTGGGTTTTCAAGCTTTTAATTTTCTCCTTCTGATTCACCCCAAACCGCTGTTCTTCGTCCACCACCAATAACCCCAAATCCCGGAACATTACCCCCTTCCCGAGCAGTTGCTGTGTCCCCACCACCACATCTAACTCCCCCGTAGCCAGTCGCCTTTGGATCTCCCTCCGTTCTTCGGCGCTGCGGAATCGATTCAATAACCCAATATTCACTGGGTAGGGGGCGAAGCGTTCTTTTAAGGTGTGGTAGTGTTGCTGGGTGAGAATTGTCGTTGGTGCCAACATTGCCACCTGTTTGCCGGCGGTAACGGCCTTAAAAATGGCGCGGATGGCCACTTCGGTTTTCCCAAACCCCACATCCCCACAAATAAGACGGTCCATGGGGCGATCGCTCTCCATATCCCGTTTCACGTCTTGCACGGCCTTGAGTTGGTCGGTGGTGGGTTGGTAGGGGAAGGAGTCTTCCAATTCCTCCTGCCAAGGCATATCCGGGGGGTAGGCAAAACCCTGCTGCTGCGCTCGCGCTGCATACAGTTTCAGCAGGTCCACCGCTAATTTTCTAATGGCTTTGCGGACTTTGTTTTTGGTGTTATCCCAGGCTTTGCCTGTCATCTTGT
>Ga0209208_10006927_pt1 | contig 15547 bp, 10 predicted proteins | sample S1TSphfallax_3_FD_187694 | JGI IMG/M metagenome (GOLD analysis project Ga0209208, IMG submission 187694) | Host-associated microbial communities from peat moss isolated from Minnesota, USA - S1T2_Fd - Sphagnum fallax MG (SPAdes) (version 2) | ecosystem: Host-associated > Plants > Peat moss >...
GAAGGTGCACAAGTGCAACCGACGAACCAAAACTCCCTCGCAGCAACAACAACGCTTGCAATGGTAATGGGTTTATGCTAGGGTTTCCTTGCAAGATTTCTGGTGCAGGAATTGTGAATTTTGATAGTGGTAGATTCTGATCTTGCTCGAGAGGAACATAAGAAGATCTTCGAAATGGATTTTGGATTTGGATTTAATCCCATCTACTTAATGCAATGCCTGGATTGGGTAGTTTTTTGCTTGCTTGAATTTGTTTTCCTTAAGTGCAATCTCTTATTGAATTACCGGATTTTGAGTGATGAACATTTCAAATATGATGTTTCACTCACAAGGATAAAAAATTCAATTCAATTCAACGTTTCACTCACAAAGATAAAAAATGGTTTTAAAAAACTTGTAATTAGGCAGTTTATGTTTTAGACCTTCATTTTAAACACATAATTTGTTCTATTCGTTTCTTCATAGAACTTATATATATGCAAAGTTGTATGTTTTCAAATATGTATTCCTCATTTTATTATCATCATCATTTCCTTGAAAATTACATCTTTCTTGTTTATATACCAAAGATCTAAAGTTTGAAATGGATTCAAAATAATGGTTAGTAAACTATTGCTAATAGAAAGTAACCAATAACAATGTTTGGTTCTAGGTTATGTACCAATTATTTACAACAAATTTAACAATCTAAAGGTACATTCACACAAGAAGATAACGTGGTTGATAAAAAATGTGATGATTAAATTTGTTCAAACATGAAAAAATAACATGTAATTAGATGACATCACACATGATGTGGCAGTACTAAAGCTAAGCAACTTTTAAAATTAAGCAAGGTGTTAATGCATTGCTACAATGTTAAAAATCTTCTAAAAAGGAAGATCAAAAAGATCAAAAAGGAAGATCATTGTCATTCACCTAATAGCCCAAAATCCTATCTAACAGCTTATTGACAAGGTTACCTATCAACAACGTTTGCTCTCTCGCACCTCACCATCACCCCTACCTTGCCCCCACTCTCAAGATCTACTTCATTCACCATCAACCCTACACATCTAAGCTTTGAAGCTTTTTACATCTTTCACAATGTCGACTACAATGGACAATTTAAGAAGCAATTATATAACAAACAACAACAAAGGAAAAAACAAAAACAAAGTAGGTGGAAATAATTCACAACACTCTAGCTAGAACCAAAAAGAGATGGATATAATGGATAATTTAACAAATAATTCAACAAACAATGTGAGAAGAAGAGGTAGGAGTAGAAGAGTAGAGGTCCTTTGTGCCAACACAACACAAATTGGGGTCATGAAAAGGTCATGGCCCTAATTAGTTATAAACACAAGGAGCAAATCACATTGAAACAAGTCATCAATCCACATGCCAACATGATTCCTACAATATAGTGATGGAACAAGTTATCAGATGACTTGCAAGCAATCACACACTCTAATCTCAAAAAATTGGCAAAATGTGCCAAGACAAGTGGAATTACATCCATGGTTATTGGAAGCAAATTTCAAATTACCACAAAGGTGCTTGCAATAACATTTCATCTTGGGATTTGACATTGAAAAAATGAAACAAACTCCATTTGCCAAAATAGTACAATGAAGACTAATACAATGCAATTGAAGCTTTCAAAGGGGAGAGAAAAATCAATGTTTTAATCCATGTCTAGAATGTGATGGAGTCTATGCACCACAAAAAAAGGAGAAATTTTTTTTCCTACACAACTAGCTATTTGATCTCTAATGCAAGATTTATTGGCAAAAGATGATATTCTTGAGGAAAACCAAGAGGTACCTCAATTCAACCAAGGCATAAATCCAAACAACACAATCAACCTAGATAACTTCTCATAGTCTTTTGGACCAAGTAGTCCTCTTCTTTGTCCTACATTTATAAATATTGGTAGTGATTTTGATTTTACAACACCTATGAAACCTAACACAAATCCAACACATGGAGCAACTAACACATGTCCAACACATGCAACAATAACAATTCTTGGAAGCATTAAAGTCAAGAGGAAAAGATCATTAATTTCTTCATGCCTATCATTGAATCCTTTGATAAAAATAGCAAGGTAATTGTTGATGCCATGGATCGAGTCAACACATGTTAGCTTGAGATTGACAAAAATAACACCAAGTTTCATGAAAAGACTTTTAAACATTTTAATTTTTTAAAGGAAAAGGATAAGAAGGTTTACAAAATGAACAAAAATATAGTGAGTGTTTTAATAAACCTCAATTTTGCGATGTGTCATGCCTTCATAAAATTCAAATTCAAATGCTTCCACAAATAATCATTTTTAAATCATTATTCGATGAATCTAACCACTATTCAATAGTCTCGACACAAATGAAGATTAGTTGCAACTATTACTGACCAAAAAAAGAAACATTTCCAAGCTGAAATGTTAGTTTAACATTTCAATTTATTTAAGTTAGAAAACAACATTACATTGAACTAAACAACAACAATGGAACTTACCTTCAATCCTCATTGAACTAAACAACAACAATGAATTAAATAGTAACAGTGAAGTTTACTTTCAATCTTCATCAAGAGTTAAAACAACAACATTGAACTAAAAAACAATAGTCAAGTTTACCTTCAATCCTCATCAATAGCTAGACAATAACATTGTGTTAAACAGTAGTAATGGAGCTTATTTTCAATCTTCATAAAAATAAAGAACAACATTTGAATTAAGCAACAATAATGAAGCTTACTTTGAATTCAACATTTTCCATTTCAATTGTAAACTTGAAATAATTCCAAAAGGATTCAATCAATTAGTTTGCCATCTAAATATCAAACCTAACAAAACTCAAAAATCAATTCATTTCAATCATTTCAATCTTACTACCATCTTCAAAGCACATCAATTCAATGCCATGATTAAGTTTATTTCAATTTCATTTCAACATTGTAACATTTCAGCTTGTTCATTATATATGTACTTTTCTATTCCCTAGACATGCCTCAAATGTCACTCTTTGGTTGTCTTGAAAGCTCAATACCTTTTAAATTAGCTTCTCCCTCATTATGTCCAATACTACAAATCATGAATTTTTCTACTAGAAATTTTGACGAAAAAGTACCCTTATCAGACACTAATAAAATAAACCACATTTTGGTCATTGTTTTTTACATAACTTATTTGATTGATGGTCTTTGTGACTAATCGAATGGTGGGCTATTTGATTAGTCAAATTAGCCAACAAAAATTTTGGGTGGCAATTTTTTTGGGTCAATTTCTTAATTTTTAAACTGTGTACCCAATTTTGTAAATTAAATGTAGGTAGGTGGGTCATAAAATAGGTTCATTAGTAGATATTAACTACCCACCTAGGTCATGGTGGGTAATCAAACATTACATAGCCTAGGGTAGGGTTGTAGTACACCATTTTCACATATTCCCCTAGGCATGTAAGGAATGGGAGTTGAACCTTTGACCTCTTCAGCCACATGTTCTTACCAACTCCTTAACCAACTCACCACACCTTTATTTTGTGATAAATTTTGTGAAACTTTGTTATTAACATGTCCATCTTGACTAGTGGGTAAGGGCATGAAAGACATGTGTCACTTTTTACATTTGAATCAATTTAAAGAATTTCTAATCAAAACAAACATTTTGGTCAAGTTGGACCTTCTAAAAGGTCATAATTTGTAGTAGTGGTCATGCATCCATCTTATAGTGTTGATGCCTTCTTATTCCACCCTACAAATCTTCATGTTCCAACTACTACATTAGTGCATTAACATCAACATCCTTCCCATTCAATATCATGTTGTATAACAAACAACAACATGTAACAACATTAGGAAGAAAAAGGGTATGTAGATTATTTTGGACTAGTAATTTTCTAAGGGTGAATGTATGATACAATGGTTCAATAGTGGTTTAAAATACACTGCTTATAAGTCCATACAAGATTCTTTAAATTGATTCAAATGGACATGGTTGTTACTTTTTTAAATATTACTATTCTAATCTTTGAATAATATATGTTCAATCATTTACAAACTTTCCCAAATCTATGTGAAAATTTGTATTGAATGTAACTGATGTCATTTTTTGATTTAGAAGTCCTAAAAGGAAAACCCACAAGGTCAAAAGGAATAATGCCCCATCTAAAACTTTCAAAAAATATGATTTTGCGACAATTTTTTTGAACAACAAACAAAAATTGAAACTCAAATGGACTTATGCAAATATTGTCAAATTTTAGCCATTCAAAAGTCCCTACTTCTATTAAATGGTTAAGGTTTTCAAAGAAGAGATTCATCATATGACTTTATCATCTTGTATTACATTACATATTGAGTTCCAATAAAAAATTTGGAATTTGAATCAATAATTTGTTTTTCATTTTGTGATGTTTGAATCAAACAATCAGTCCATATTTCAAAAGTTCATCACTATTAACAAATGATTTTTTTATCAATAAATAACCACATAATTCTCTTCATAATGAAATTGTTAGGGTAGATCCAGGTCCCAATTAGTAGATTTAAGGATATATTAATCACCACATGGATTTGAATAAAAGGTACCAAGGAAAAAAACATCATTCCATCACAAAAGTGAGCCATTGTAGCCTGCATTTTAGAAAAGTTTTTTTTAATATCCCAAAGGCATTTTCCACCACATTCTTCCCTTCGCCCTTGAAAGATGTCTATTATACAATGTTCCAAAAATGTGTGCCTAATGTTCATATTCTACTTATGGGGGATCATGAAATAAGGCACAAGAAGATAATGTTTATCCCCACTGATGTAAGGGTGAATGCCATCTTATGATCCATGTTCATGATCAAAGAATTCATCAAATTTATTTTTTTGTAAAGGTTAAACAATTGCAAAACTCTAGAATCATTCATGGATCTTAGTAATCGTGATCATGATCAACATCTACTTACAATTGTGTGATGTAAGCTTTGGATTTATAGGAAAAAAAATTGCAACAAAAACTTGGGTTTTTGAATATGGATATGTGTGTAACCAATTGCACCCTAAAGAGAAGGAAGGTCACACTAATCTTTAAAATATGGCATAAGCCTCAATAAATCTTCACTATGTGGCCATCAAATTTGACTCTTGAACACAATGTTGACAATAATAACAAACTCGTGCAAGATGATGTTCATGGAAGATTTGTCGATTACAAACATTTTGTTGTGTTAAAGGTAATCAACTCCATGGGTGAGCTAAAAAAATAAATGTGGAACTTTAATGCCAAGACAAAAAAAAATCATAATAACAAGCAAATAACAATTCCACCATCACAACATACATGCAACAATTGTGCACCTATAAATATTGTTTTATTTTCCAATCAATGGTTGCAACTTCTCCATGATTTGCAAAACTTCTTTGGTGATGCGAAAATGTTCAACCAAACTTTGATTTTATATTGAATCATGAAGAAATTGGAATACCCGGTGGTGCTTCAAGCCTTGACCCAATCATCCACCTCTTTTGTCATCAATAAATCAACATTGCAAAAAACATGAAATTGATGTAAAACAACACTATCCTTTGCATGTTCAACCAACAATTTAGTACCATGTGCCATGAAGTTTGTTGTTAGAAGTGTAATCAACTTCATGGTCTCATTTTCAACTTTAAAACACACAAAACATAACTCATGCAACCACAAAACAATGTGAAGAAAAATAATCAACAACAATAACTTGGGTGGTGTCACCATTGTGAGCTACAATTGAATAAAAGAAAACAAATAACAAAAGATCATAAAGCTTGAATGGTGAATTATCTTATGCACATGTGCAGTAAACAAAAAAATGAATTTGAATGATGGAAGCTTTAGAGTGCAAAACCAAATGATGAAGGTTCTAGAACAATGAGAAAGTTTTAGTGTGTAGCAATAAAAAACTAATAATTTTTTTGAGAAAGCTTCTCAAGGATGTAGAAGAATGGAAAGTTTGAGAAGTGAATAATCTTGCATGTAAATGTAGAAAGCAAAAGAGCAAACTTGAACAATGAAACCTTTGAAATGCATATCCAGCTTATGAGAGTTTTGGAGCAATGAAAAAACTAGTGTGTAGCAATAAAAAATTGACAAAAAGAAAATGAGAAAATTTCTCAAGGATGCAAAAGATCAAAGAGCTTGAGATGAGAGCTCTGGAAAAAAACTTGAAACCATGAAACAATTAACCTTATGTGCAAACAATGAAACATGAAGCTCTATGCATCTAAACTTTCATGAAAAAAGCTTTGGAGTGCAACGAACACACTTTCAAACACAATGAGGGTGCATGGCAAGGACCATCCTTCATCATCATGGGCCATTACCATGCCACTAACTTTGGGCCGATTCTTGAACATAGGTAAGTGATTTGGAGCTACCCTAGGTACCTACATACAAAAAAATCATCATGTATGAACATAAATAGGTAAAAAAATTACAACCTATCAACTAAAGTTACCATGATTACTTACCATTGACTTAATGTTTAACTTCATCTTATCTTTTAATTTTAACTTTAACTTGAATACTTTAACTTTAGGTCTAAATTGAATGTACCATAATAATTATACATTATAAATTTATCAAAACAAAATAATTTACAGATGATCCTCAAATCAAATCTATAATAAGGTATGCCTTATACTATAGGATCATTTGATTACCAGCCTTTATTTAATTATGGGCATGTTCAACCTAGTCCACAATCTCATAAGTAATCACAAGGATACTATTTAATTGCTAATGTTCATAAACTAATTTTTTAAAACATGTTCATAAGACTACCATTTTTTCCATGTTTAAATACATGTTATTATTAAATATGAAGCAAGGTCAAACATGCAACAACACATGATTCAACATAGTATCTTTCATTGCTACTAGTGGGTGCCTGTGACCTTCGGCCACTGTGAAGTCCCCCGGTTTTTTTAAACTTGGTTTCGTCCATCCCTTTAATCGGGACGGACAGTAGCTAAAAGGAAAAAAACTTCCCCAAAATTCGTCCTGTCATCAAGCCGAACGAACATTTCATCCATCCCCTTAATTGGGACGGACAGTAGTTAAAAGAAAAAAAAGGTAGTCTTGGTCAATACAAAAAAAAAGATTATGGGTTGTCCAAGGCCTAAATATTGTTTTTCTGGTCTTCCCCTAAATCCGTCCTATCATCAAGCCGGATGGACATTTCATCCATCCCCTTAATCGGGACGAACAGTAGCTAAAAGAAAAAAAAAATAGTCTTGGTCAATACAAAAATAAATAAATAAATGATTTTGGGCTGTCTAAGGCCTAAATATTTTTTTTCTGGTCTACCAAATCTTTTGCCTCAAAAAATCAGACTGCCCCTGATTTCTTTTTTCTCTGGAGTCAGTTACATCTGGGGAAGCTCCACGGGGAATGGGTAGTGACTGGAAGAATCTTCCAAGCACTGCCCACACAGACAGACACCACCACTGTTGTTTATATATATAAGATTGAATAACATGAAAAGTAAGTGTAAAAACTATCATTTTCTAAAGTAAAAGCCAATTATAAACCAAAATAACCTTCTACCTAAATCATACTAATTCATTTAAATAATACATGTTGACCATTGGCACCTATTACACAAGTCGCAAAATGTGCCTATTACATAAACCCAAATGTGTGACATTATAATGATATACAAATATAATTCAAATTTGCATAGTTTTAAAGTCACCCATGAATTGAATCACGAACAAGCAACAAATAAAAAATATGTGATTTAACATTACAAAATATAAAACCAATGGATTCAAAGATGAATCAAACGTTGATTTGCCTTTGTTGTTGCATACAAGATTTTATTTATTTATTTTAAATTGCCTTCAATAATGTTGCAAAAATGTATTATGTCATAAACAATAATATAAACACATATCAAATGCAATCTTTTAAAATACATCAGAGTAGTTGGAACTATAACCAAACCTTTTTAATAAATTAAAGATTTAAAACACATTTTCATTACAACCCATGAAAAATTATTGCAAATTCACAAAAGGATGGGATGATTTTTCAACAAGTCTATTTAACCATGCTTCAAAGGTCATCTAATTGATAACATGTAATTTTTGTAAATGAAAAAATTAGTGATAATTATTACAAAAGATTATAATGGCTAGGTGTTTACAATTTAGACTGGACAAAAAATGACATACGAGGGGTTCTTTTAAAGTGTTTTTTCACAAATAAAATTGAATAATAACTTTTAGTCTTGTTAATAATAATCATTCAATCTAAAAACTTGCTTTCAATCATGGCTACCCATGACCCATGTTGCTAGCAATGTTGGAAACTATGTGGTCAATTTCAAAAAATATCTACACAAATGAAAAGTGCCCAATCATTTCTTTTCGTCCCCTAATTTTTGCTAGGGTTTGCAATAGTACACATTTCATTGATTTTTTTAATGTTGTGTTAGTGCCAACTTATCACCTTTTGTAATGGGCACAAAAACAAACAATACATTAAATTTTTTGAAGACCATATTCAAGTTTTTCCAATCCTTGAGAAGTTGCAAATTTAGAACCAAGTTGAAATCCAAACTTGCAAAATGACAATATACAAATGTAGTTTTCAAAACATGAACAAAAAGATAAAGATTAAAAAATGTACAAGATTTAAGTTCGGTTATGAAAATGGTTTACAATTTATATGCACATGCATAGTATGGACAATCCACAAAAAAATTATTATGTACATGAAAGGTTTTGAAGTTTTTCAAATCGATTAAAACTAATTTAATAATAACTACAAACTTTTTTGGCTTCTTCCAATGACCTTAACTTTACGGTTCATAATGATTTCCCTTTGGATTTTTTTATCATGAAACAACCGAAGGAAAAAACCTTCCATCTTTTTGAAATTCTCAAAGGTTCCAAGATCATGATTAAGAAATGTTTTGATCCAAAGGTCACATAAAACATAATCAAATTCCCAACCACTTTCCTACTTAATTTTGCATGCAATTCGTGCTTGGGTTTGTTGGAATTGTGGCCTTACATGTATAGTAATAGAATCCAACATCATGAATTGTTAGGGATGGCAAATGGCATTTGTTGCAAATATTTTCAAAGCAAGATGCCCCCACAAGAATATTGAGCTGGCCAACAACCTACAATGACACAATTTTCAAAAGCATGTACGTGAAATATAAACTTTCATGTAAACAAACAAACATGCAAACAAACATCCAAACATAAAAAGTTACATGTAAAGGTATGTAATCATTGTGAACCTTAAAAAATAAAGCTTTGGGGGGTTAGGGTTCCTGTCACAAAGAAGTAGGGCAAGGCAATTTCTTCCAAAAAAAAAAAAGAGAAAAAGACCACAAGTATTGTTGAAACAATCATGATCATATAAGATTTGAAACTATGAAGCTATAAAACACCATATTAATACAAATACTCTACTTATATTCATGCCTTTTGACATATTGTATTAGTTCTATCAGAGGAATTTTTTTTTATCATGACCCACAAATTGTCACATTATACTAAATTTTAAAAATCCAATGTGAAGTTACCCTTTCACTTCAATAAACATCCATCCCTCAACAGATGTCACCTTACCAAAAAGAAAAGTGAACAACATTGTTGTATTAAAACATAAAAACCAAAATAAAACCACACCACATTCAACTCCTTTTATTACTCCTTAGATTGTTTCCCACAACATCTTGTTTTACTCTTTTAGCTGTCATAATACCCAATTCCCCAAAATCTTCTAAGCCATCCAAACAAAAACTAGACTCTTAAAAAATCAAACCTATGTGGAAAAACCATGTTAAGTTTTTGCGGTTGAATTTTGGATTATTAACATTAATTGCATGTTTAAGCAAATCAAAATTGGGGATTTTTTGTGTAAATTCCAACATTTACAATTTGAAATTTCAACAACTTTGTGATATGAAAGTTATAGAATCTAATAAGATCACAGAGCAAAAGTTGAAAGATCCAACATACTTCAAAATTGTGGGGAAATCTTGTCCTTTAGTCCTCTTGAAATGCATTTTGGTCAACTTCTGTATTGTAGCAACACTGGGTGTAGGAATCAAAAATATTGTTGAAAAAATCATCACCAATTTTTTTTGACATAGACAACACTTGCAACATTCTTAACAAGGGTTGTTGCAGGTTTGTTAGTGTTATACAACTCAACAAGATGGTTGTATTGTGTTATGCATAAAACTTGAGAAAAAAAGAAAGGGCCTGCATATCATTGGGACCCAAATCATTAGCGACCATTAAAATGAAAGACTTTGAAAACCTACCATAAATATTGGTGACCACAACTTCTAGAGTGCCCAATTCTTCGAAGTCTAGTCTTTGCATAAATTCATGTATGGAATGTGCTTAAATAAACTATAATGTGATAGGAAATGGATCAATTTAGTCTATTGTGGTGTTTTCCCTGACCTTCAAGACCAAAACTCAAGTCCTTGTATTCAAATTTGTTTTTGAAAATGATTCAAAATTTTCAAATGCAGATAAATGACCCAACATTCAGTTTTGGAGAGAAGGTAGTGACAAAATTCGAACTAACCATCAAGGTTACTATCTTGGAACCACATGCATATGTCAAGTCATAGTGTATATACTTGAAAGCAATATACACTATGCAACATTCTTTGTTGAATGCTAGTGATTTGAATAATATTAAAAGGTGCACCTCTTTTCCTACTTGTGCTTGGAGCTAATTATGCCATACTACCACCTTAGAAAGAACACTCCAAAAATTTTAAACAATTTTACAAGGCAAAATAAAAAAATTGGTGATGAGACATTACATTCCCAAGACTTGTAAATTATAGACAATTGTTGAACCCGAAATACTTTACAATACCTAGATTTTTTTGAAAAGTTAGAAACACAAAATATTTATAAGATTTTTCGACCTCAAAAAGAAAATATGTAGACTACTTATAATAACTCATAGAATCTTTCAAAAATTGGAAGCAAGAAACAATTTTTGAATTGTTGAACCTCAAGAACAAAAACTAAACTCTATGTAATATCTGTTATAGTGAAATATGTTGAAACCCTATAGTTTTAAGGTTAGGATTTAACCTTTAGATTTAGGGTTGCCACACCATGCTATTGGGTTCAACAAGTAGTGAACTAAAATATGTCCAATGAATATTAATTAGTTCACTTCCAACTAAACATGCATAAAACCTTAGTTCTAATTGCTAGCATGTGTTCCTATACTTTTGCAAGACACTCCATCAAGGGAGTATAATAAACTACTATTTTTCAACAACCCATACATGAAACTATAATTTTCCAACAACCCATATAGTAAACAAATGTGACCATACAATGAATTTAATTATTGTTGGGAAAGTAAATAAAGATAAAAGTTTGCAACAATGTTGATTATGAAAGTATTATGGGGTACTAAGAATATGAAAACAAGTAGTTGGAGAGGGGATGGATTAGAATACCTTGTCCTTAATGCCATGCAGTGGGTGCTTTGGTGGAATTATCCATGTTCATGGTTCAAGAATGTCTAAAAATGCAATAGTTTTAAAGTAGGCAGCAAATTGATTCAATCCCAATAGTAGCTCCAAGAATATATTACACTATACTAAGTAAAAAAAATGAAATATTCATAAAAATTATTACCCCTCAAACCAAGTAATTTTCACCAAATTCACAAATAACATTCTAGAAATTCGATGGTTGCACATGATTTTCAACTACCAATTAATTTTTCGATCATGGTTTGGTAGTACAATGGCAATTATAGTAATTGTGTTTAATAATTAGTTGTTGAATGCCATGCTACTCCTAGTTGTTTTCAATTCTACAATCAGACATCGTGTCAAACAAAATGACTTTGGAAAAGTCAGCATGGGTCAATAAGAATAAAGAAAAGAGATAGCAAGCTCCATGAAATAAATCCAAAGCATTGTATTATCTATGAATGATGGGATTACATACTTCAAGTCCCCAATATGGCTCTAAACTTAATACCATATTTTATAATGTCCTTTTAGCAAATCAAACCTACTATTACAATAGTTAAACAATCATAATTCACTAAACCCAACTGAACCCAATAAACCAATCTTCTTTGTGACCAACCCCAAATATGGCTTGAAACCTCATAACCTTCAAAGCAATTGCAACATGCATTATTGGCTACACCATTATTGGGGTTTACACCTTACAAACTAGTCCACATACAATACTTATACATGCAGTTGAACAAACTTGCCAACAACTCATATGATGTAGGCACCAATGTGCACAAGAAATCCCTCTTTGCCCAATGCCAACCTTCCTCCAACAAATCCAATGCTACCTAGAATTTGCATAGAAATAAACCAACCTACTTTTGAAGCAATATGTCCAAACACCAAAGCACCCTTCATCACTTTATCTTCTACTATAACTTTGTGTGATAGAAAACTTAGCACAAAGCATAAGTTTCATGCATACAAATGCCAAAGAAAGGTACTAGCATGTAGCCATGCAATGATGGAAACTAACTAGGTGGCAAAATCCAAATTACTACCCTTAATGCATGTTGAATGGACTTAATAGTTGCACCTTGTTGCCTAATTAAACTGCCAACAATTGAAACCTCCTTGGTTGCAAAGACTATAAAACCCTAAACTTCATAGACTTTGCACCATTTAACAATTGGGCGTTCATTGCTCTACTGCTTGTTCATTTTTTTTGAGTACAAGGAAAGGCATTTAGGAAAACATGAACTAATGGTACAATATAACAAGCTGGTTTGTGTCCCCTAGGTGCATTCAATTCCCCTAAGATTGATGTAAGAAATTGAAGAAGGGAGGTGGGGGAGGGGGGGCCGAGGGAAAAAATACTAAATTGGACATTTTGAATTCCATGTAACCTTAATTCGTCAACCTTCATCCCACAAAAAAATTGTCTTCTACCAATGTGAAACTTGTTAATTTAAGGGAAAAGTTGAAAATTTATTGCCAATGCGATAGTCCCACAGGGGATAGGGCCCAACAAAACATGATGAACAAGTAGGCCTATTTTATGCCCAAACACAAAACATGAAAACCATAAACAAGAACACAAAATGTATAAAATGTAACTTAATTTATATATTATCAAGGACCTAACTCAAGGAAAAACATCTCAAAATATTTCAAGGAACCTTTTTAATTAAATAATGGATGAATTTCATTCATGTGGATGAATTATGGACATTCATGGATGAATTTCATACATGATGTTAACGACGATGCTAGTAATGATGTTGGCAATGATGTTAAAGACATGATGTTGGCAATGATCTTAGACATGATGTTGGGCATGTCATTTGTGACACTTTCTTATGTTTTTACATTCTTCCATGTCAAATGATTATTTTAAAGTCAAACCATTATTTTTTGCACATGTATGTAATTATTCAAAAAACAAAGGAGATTATGACACCTCAAGGTGCACCCAATAACATTAGTAGTGGGAAGTTAGGGAAGTTGACGCACTCCCAAGCTCCTTGATATACTCAAATGTGAGTCTAAAATGAAAATAACGGAAAAATAAGAAGTTGGGGCACACTCCTTGGCTCGCAACACTTTGGGGGTAGAAGGGCATGTTGGAGCTCCGGGATGGGACTATGAAGAATGACAAGCAATCGTTCACTCACACAGACTTGCACAAAACCAAACAACAAGTTGGTTAGTGCATAGTTGGAACACTTTTGGTGCTAGGACGAGCCATGGGCAAACTCGCACTCCAAAGACTCACCATGGCATGGACTTGGGGGAAGCCACCACCTTCCCCCTTATAGTATACTTTGTGCCTCTCCATGAGGCCCACATCCAAATGGCATTTTGTCCCGGGACTCCCAAATGTGAGTCCCAAAATTCCCAAAGTTGGGATTCCCGCAACATTGGGGCCCCATAACTTTGTGTGCAGACCTCTAATTGAGATAAGGTCTAAAGCAAAGTTATACCCCTTGTTAAGAGATTTCTAACGGTATGTTGCACGCCACTTGCACACAAAGGAATCGAGTCGATTCTTGACTTTTAGTGGTCAAGAGTCAAATTGCCAATTTGACTCCTATACTTTCTTTTGGCCATACCTTATGTTTTAAGTGTTCAAATGAGTCATGCAACCTCATTTTAGACATTTAAGTTTCAATAGATTTTCAATGATATAAAGAACTCTTCAATCTAATGGGTTTTGACCCCTACAATTGCTCCATGAAGGTTCAAGAGTCTATCAAGATTCCAACTCCCAAAGTGAGAGCTCACTTGGGAGTGTGAGGCTTCATTCTTTCACACTCTCCTGCACTCTTGGGAGTATAAGATGTGCCTCCCGATATTCCCTTTTGTCCCGCACTCTTGCAAGCCCTTGCCTTGGTCACGAGCCCAAGGTTAGGGTTGCGAAAAAAGTTGTATTTATTGAGGAAAGAAAAACTCGAAGGGGATTAACATATTTCAAAAAACAACTTGAAGGGTTGCCATCCACAAGTTTCATGCCCCCATGTATGCCACAATTCTAAAGCTTGAAGACAAGAATCTTATGACCTACACTAATTTTGCACAAACCTACAAACTTCTTTGTGAAAGAATTATTTTGAAAGTAATGAAAATTTAAACTTTTTAGTGAAAGAACATCATTCTTTGCAAAATTGACATATGGACAATAGTGCCCTAATTTTAGTTTTTCAACAATTAGTCTTCCTTTCATCCTCAAATGAAGCAATTACAATGTAGGAAGGTAAGGCTTCTTATGTAAAATAATGTAGAATAGCTCAACCAGAACTATGTGCTTAGGGTCATTTCAAAAAGTGTAGTTGTGGTTGTTCTTGATGATTGACCCAAATATTTTCAAAAGATACTCCAAAATAACATTTAGGGTACTATTGCATGAGTTTTTTAGTTTTTTAAAACTAGACCTTTATACATGTTTCATATTTGGGACGTTCATTCATTTTTAGGTCTATTTACTTTGTTCAATATGTTGATGCACATTACAACATTTATAAGTTCTTTGATTTGTTTCTTGTTTGACAAGTGATTAAAAACCTACAACAATTTATTGCACATGCCAAAACAAGGTGCAAAGATCTAGAGGCAAAGTTGGAAGTTGCCAAAAAGAAGTAGAAGGATTTTCAAACATTTGCTATAAAAACATGTAATCAAATTTCTCTCATTCAAATTGCAAGCAAAATGATTAATGTTTTAACCCTAAGTTAAAAAAGGCCCATGCTAAGGAAAAAGATGTTATTTTGTGGTAGATGGGTTATAGTTTTATTTCCATGTTGGAATATGCAACTGACATTCTTTTATGGTGAACAAGGAGGCATAAGTAGTGGGTATGTCTTTGTATAATTTACAAGAAGAAACTACAACTCGTAAACATCATTTATGCCATGATGGAAACAATTTATCACAAGGTTAAGAAAGGTGCAATTATACATCTTGTACTTCAAGGCCTTCAAATTTTGTTGAGGACAATGAGTTAAAAGGCCCACTTGTTTGTAGGTAGATAATTGCCTTTTTGTGATTTGGGGTTGCAA
>Ga0209208_10006928_pt1 | contig 15546 bp, 11 predicted proteins | sample S1TSphfallax_3_FD_187694 | JGI IMG/M metagenome (GOLD analysis project Ga0209208, IMG submission 187694) | Host-associated microbial communities from peat moss isolated from Minnesota, USA - S1T2_Fd - Sphagnum fallax MG (SPAdes) (version 2) | ecosystem: Host-associated > Plants > Peat moss >...
ATTGTGTGAAAATGCAAAGTCAATTTTTAAATGTAAGAAATGAAAATGATTACAATACAAATCTTGCACACACAAAAATGTAGTTAAAACTTAATTTTTAAATAAATAAAATTAAAATTAAAAATTTAAAAAAAAAAACATCACATAACAAACTAAACATACACTATTAAGAAATGCGTCTTAGTTCACTATAGGTTTCACTAGATTTTGAATGAATTTGGATGTTTTTACCTAGTGAAATTGTTTAATCCTTTAGTGAATGGGGACTAGTTGCTATAGACAATGACTTGTTTCACTAATACCAAGTGAAACAAGGTTACTCTCAAGTGAAATACAAATTTATCAAACCATTCACTTGCTAGTTAATTAACTAACCAATATGGAAATCAATTAAATTTTAATTATTTAATATATAATATAATTGATAATTTCATGATTTTTAAAGCCTATTTTTTATTGATTTGTGTGAGTACCTATGCTAAATTAAAAACCTAACCTAGGTAGGTAGGTAGGCCACATAATGAACCTAATCACCTATTTTATGAATTTGATAAGAGAATATTTAGTCAACATACCATTGTTGACCACATATAACACCACCCATGAAGTTTGATCCCTTGAGCTTTGGAATGGCGGCAAACCACCTTACCATCAAGCCACCCCACTTGTAGTGATAATATGTTACATTACATTCTATTTATCAAATACTTCATTTTAAACATTACAAAAACATAAACTTTGAAAATTCATATCTTATTGAAATTTTGTTCAAATGAAATGATTCGAGTTTTTTTTTAAAATCAATAATGTACATAATTACTTCTTTTTTTTGAAAGTTTAAAATCATTTGAACAAAAAAAAAGTTGAATATCATTATTCAAACAACATTTCAATGACCATTTTTTTGAATTTTTTTTAATAAATGGAATTTTTTTGTTAATATAACAATATCACCTATGTTGAGCTACTTTCAAATATTATATGACGATTTTTCATTAATTTAAATTATTTCACCCTACATTATTTATGGCTATTTATGACTATTTTCAATTACTTTTGGTTTTTTTGGTTATTTCACCTTAAGCTACTTTTGGTTTTTTTTAATTGTTTTAGGCTATTTGAGCTTATTTCACCTTAAGCTATTTTTAGCTATTGTAAGTTTTTTTGGTTATTCTATTTTAGTTTTGGCTATTGTAAATTATTTCAGTTTAGACTACTTTCAGCTATTATAATTTATTTTTGGCTATTGAAGGTTATTTCACCTTATGTTATTATTGGAAATTCTAAGTTATTATAGGCTATTTCACCATAAGTTATTTTTGTCTATTATAAATTATTTCACCCTAGATTGTTTTTGGCAATTCTAAACAATTCTAATATATGGTTATTGGTTATTATTTTATTAGTGTTATTGGTGGTTATGAATGGTTATTAGTTTATATTCTATTTGTGGTTATTGATGTTTTTAAATGGTTATTCTATTAATAGTTATTAGTGATTATTCTATTGGTGGCTATTCATGATTATTATATTAATGGCTACTGGTGACTATTATATTAATGACTATTGGTTGTTATTCCTATTAATGGCTACTAGTGACTATTTAATTAATGGCTATTGGTGGCTATTGTTGGTTATTCTATTGATGCCTATTAATGGTTATTTTATTAATGCCTATTGGTTGTTATTTTATAAATGATTATTGGTAGTTATTTTATCAATGATTATTAGTGGCTACTTTATGAATGGTTATTGATGGATATTATATTGGTGGATATTGGTTTTTGTTAACGATTATTAATAAATGGCTATTGGTGGCTATTATATTGGTGAATATCGGTGATTATTAGTTGGTGTTATATTAGTGGCTATTGGTGGCTATTTTATTAATGATTATTGGTGATTATTCCATTATAAGGCATTGGTGGTTATTTTATTAATGGTTATTAATGGTTATTGTATTGTAAATTATTATTTGATATTCTATGTTATAATATCATAGGCTATTACTAGTTATTATATTGTAGGGTATTTAAAATTATTTTTCATAGGTTATTATTTTCTATTCTAAGTTATTTTTACATTAGGTCATTATATTTTGTTTTAGATTATTTTAAGTTATTATACTTATGATAAAATAATATATAATAACATAAAGTAAAATGACCCTAAATAACTTAAAGTATAACTTGAAGTAACATATATTAATTTAAAATAAAATAACCTAAGGTATAGCCTAAAGTTAATTGAATAATTTAATTTAGAATAACTTAAAAACTTATAATAAACTAGTTAAAATACCTTAAGGTAAAATAACATATAATAATTTAGGGTACAATAATTTATAATAACTTATAATAACATAAAATATAAGTTAAATTAACTAAAGTAGCTTAAAATAATATAGGTTATATCATAAAATAGCATAGATATAATATTTTTTAAAACATAAAAATAAACCTATTTACTATAGTAAACTGTAATAGGGAATTATGTTAAATAGTAATGAAACATGATGTCTACATAGTGATATTATAGTGACATAACTTTCACAAGGTGAAATCAGTAAAATGCAATGAAATTATTTCACTTTTAATTTCCATTAGTGATTTAAGCTAATAAATTGCACCCCATTTTGGTAGTAGTGATAATAGACAAAATATTACAAAAACAAAGTTTAAGCTCTATGATTTTTTTTTAAAAAGAATCAAAGGTCAAGCTTTACAAAGATTGAGCTCTACAAAATTTTGAAAAGGAATTAACAAACCAACATGCTTTAATAAATTACAAAATTACAAAAGAAAAAAAATTGGTATTGAAACAAAGTTCAAGGTTGAACATCAACATTAGACCTTTGAGTGTTCCAAAACCTACACAAAGCAAAAGGGGGGAAGTACCAATTGTGAAAACAAAACATGAACAACAATTGATGATGACCAATAACAATCGACAAGGACAAAGGAAAAGTTATTGTACTTGAAGCTCAAGCAACAACATCAAAGTAATAGTGTTACTAATATTCAACCTTAAGTAGTAAACAACAACACCCAACAACGAACACAATTAATATCAAACAATAATCAATGATGAGCATCAACAATTGACAACAAGGAACAACAACCAATGACTAGTAGTAATAATTGATAATCAACAATAATAATCAATAATGAATAACATTAGCAATTGATGAATAGGAGGGATATTGAGCAACCATCGATGCCAAGCAAGAGTGATGGCAATGAACTATAACAATAACATTCAAGCATTCCAACAAAAAAAACAAAAGAAAAAAACTTGAAGAAAAGGTTAGTGAAAAAATGAACAAAGCATGAACGAAGTTCCAAAAGAAAACAAAGTTCTAACAAAAACAAAAGAAGCACAAGACCACACAAAGCTTCAACAAAGAAATCACATAACATAACCTTGGAACAAGACATAAAGTGTAAGAAAGAAATAAAGAAAAATAAAAATAAAATGGAGGAGAAACATGACGATTTTTATCAATGAAGGAGGTAATAGATATATAAAACCCATGTAAATGAAAATGTTGCAACCCCATTGGGTGCCACCATGCTAATTCTTAACCTTAGTTGCCACCAAGATGGATCCCTAATCCAAATCCCAAAATTTAAAAAACCTTTTAAAACCTTTATAAACTATAAACCTATAGACAAGTTACTACCTAAACCTTTGAAAATCATACCCAAGTTAAGCCATTGATGGCACTTACGTCTCTAAAATTTGGTCTCTTCAAAATAATATCATTGTTTGTGATACCCATTCATTTTCATTGTGAAAACCGAATAAAAAAACAATTGATTGACTAAGCAACATTATAATACCTACCTAATATTAGTCATGACTAATGTCATGTAGGTATATATATTTTATATGCCTTTGGATAACGATATATTAACATTCAAAAACTTCCATCAGGTTAAGGTCCAAGTATACAAAAGTAATTTTTTTGGTAGATGGGTAAAGTCCTACTACCCCCTATCATATACCCCTTTTTTGGGGTAAAAAATGGGTACTTATTTTTACTTATGTATTAAAAAATCAAGGAAAATGTCCACTTTGAATTTTATTTTATGAATCAAAAGTCAAATATAATGTCAAAATGCAAGAATCAAGATGCATGATAGGCCAATCAAATTGGCTAATTGCCAAAAACATAAAATTTATTTTTAAAAAATTAAAAATTAAAAATTAAAAAAAACTAGGGAACTTGGGAGGCACCTTATTTAATTAATAGAACCAAAAAACTTTAAGATTTAAAGAATATTTACACCTTTCTTTTTATATGAATGTCAAAAAGGTTCAAATATGTTCAAAGGAGCCAAAAACCATGGTGGAAAATGTAGGCTTTTTAAAAACAATTTTTTTTTAACATTTTAAAATTATGTTAATCATTCCAAGTTGTGCTAAAGGATTAATATGAGTGTTGAGGAATTCAAATTAAAAAATTGTTTTGGATTTTGGTTTTAGTAGAGGATTTTTGAACTTGCACAATAGTTATGTTAAAGTAATCAATTTTGCAAAGGACTAAGATAAAGGACTTTTTAAATAAACATTTTGATGTTAAAAATATTTAGACGATACTAACCTACTACCCATAATTTTAAAAATCTCACAATTAAAATTATGGAATTTGAAATTTTTAGAAATTTGAAGTATGTTCCATCCAAATGATAAATTTTCAAGATGAAACACAAAATTTGGCATAGTTCAAAATTTTCATATTTATTCAAAAATTATTATTATAGAACATATGATATATTGGGGATTTTTATTTTTATTTTTAATAACACATTGCAAAAGATTTCATTCAAAAATTCTTTCATGTGAAAATTTGGAAAGGGCTGAAAAAAGGATTCACGGCAAGGTAAAGTAGACAAAAAAAGTAGTCCACCCAAAGTCCAATTAAAAAATGGAACAACTTTTTTATATGGAAACAAGAAAGTAGATTCAAAATATTTTGAAGTAAAAATATAAAACCATAAGGCCTTACATTTAGTTTATGGGAAGTTGGACACAAAATTTGAACAACTTTGGTATCATAAAAATACGTTGAAAATATGTTTGAAATTAATTGGGTCAAAATAGTGTTCAAAATTACTTCATATTAAAAATTGGAGATATTATGATTACAACATTCATAATTTGATAATACATAAGTATTTTTAGGGCTCCATTAAGTTGATTTTTAAAAAAAATCAATATTTCATCTACATGTAGCCCATTTTGTAAGATTAGACATTTTGTGCAAGTAGAAATTATTTTTTAAATTCTACTTTCAAGATGGGGTTTTTCAACATGTTAAACATAAAATGAAAGATAATTATCATGTTAATTATTGTACCAAAAAAAATCTACTTTCAATACATTAAAACTTTTTCATGGCTACATGTAAATTTTTTTTGTAACGAGTAGTGAGCTATCTACTTTACCTTGCTTGCACCCCACGATCCTCTTCTAAAGTAATCCCATTGGCTTTTTAAAACATATTTGCACCCAAAACATATCTAGCTATGGGTATGAGTATTTTTTACATATATCCAAGGTTGCAAATAAGGTATAATTTTTACATTTACATACTTTTGAATATGTTTTTCATTAAGGTATGTTGATTTGAGGAAAGTAGGTTAAGGTAAATAATATATGATGTTCATACTTGGCATGTATATATGGGTAAAAGATGAACTTGCACAACATTGGTCATGACCCATGTTGGTGAAGGTATAATGACATTGAATACCTTTAGGGTTAAGGCTAATTATGATTTTTGAGGGGGAAAAGCGTTTAAATGTAAAATGTTTAAATCGTTTTTGAGGAAAGAAACCTTAAGAGTAAAAGTTATATATGACTTTTGATGAAATTTTATGTGCCAAGATTGGTCATGTGTGTGAGGTCAAAGGTGAATGAAAAAATGCTAAAAGAAGGGTTTTGGAGATTGTTGTGCTTTAAAACAAAACATAAAAAACCAAGTGTAAAATATTGATTCAAACATTAGGAGAAATACCCCCCTTTGCAACTATGTTTTCAACTTCATTTCAACTACAAATTGAGGTTGAAGATGACAAATAAAATTGCAAAATGTTTTTTGCAACTACAACATTTTTTTTTGCAACTATATACCCAAAAAAATCAACAAGTTGAAAGCAACAAACATATGTTAAGACCATGGACATTGACCACTTTAGTTGTAAACCTACTAACCAATATAGTTGAAAGTCATTTTCAACTATGATCCATGTGTGAATGAACTTCATTTATTGATGTTACATGGCATCATTTGCTTACCATTATAGCCAAAGGTCATTTTCAATTTCTTGATGGGATCCATTCATTGACTTTGCATGATATCATCAAATATATTTGCAAGTTCGATTGTGTTGCAACTCAATTGGGCAAAAGGTCAATTAATGGTTAAATGACATGTGGCACATCCACATCCAAAGGATATGCCACTTCAACATTAAATTAAGTTATGCCACATGGCACTTAAACATAGGCCACCTAGCCTAGGCTTATGCTAGGCCTAAACATAGGCACTTAAGCTAGGTTTAAACATTGACACTTAACCTAAGCTTGGGTTTGGCCTCCACATACGCACCTAGGTTTTGTCTAAACATTGGCACCTAGCCTAAGCCTAGGTTTGGCCTACACATAGGCACTTAAGCCAGGTTTAAACATATTCACCTACACTACATCACAAACTTCATGGGCCATGATTTGGCAATAATAATTGTGTAAAATTTACTTTTCATAGGTTTGTATGGAATAGACACAAATGTCATTCATCTACTTGTATTGTTTGAACATTGATGTTGTGCGCATTGTTTAGACATGAATGTCATATACATATTCGTATTGTTTTAAACATAGATATTATATGTCAATTTGTGTTTTACACACAAAAGTTGTGCACACAATTTATGTGTTTAAATAATTTATGACATTAATTTTTAAATAATACGAACCTATGAAATAACAAATTTTGCATGGATTTGGAACGAACCAATGAAGCTTATAAATTTGTGATGTAAGCTAAACATAGGCCACTTAGGTTCGGTTATGTGGCACCTAGGCTAAGCTAAATTTTAATAGCTTATGTGGCCCTTAGGATAGCCTTAGATTTAAGTCACATGACACCAAAGTTATGTTTAAACTTAGGCCATGTGGCACTTAACTAAAAAATATTATTTCATTTTGGGTTGAACCTTTCGGGTTGAGCCTTTTTTATTGGCTTGTCTTAAATGGTTATGAAATTTCCATTCTTTTATTTTTCCAACATTTTTAGTGCACTCCCTTATGTAGTTTGGATTATTTGAAATGGAAAACAAAAAATATGGGATTAACATTTTAGTTGCAACCTAATTACAAACCAATTAATTGTAACCAAGTTACAACCTAATTACAACTTAATTAGTTGTAATCTAATCGCAATTCAATTATAACCTAGTTTAAGTTTAGTTAGGCCTAAATCTAAGCTCATAGTCTATTTAACCTAGGTGTAGTTAAACTAGTAGCTACATTAAATAGACAAATAATTGGTCTACCAAATAGTTTAACTATTGATTAGCCTAGGCTAAGTAAATTACTTAGGTATAACTAGGTCACAATTATTAAAAGATTACTATACATATTGAATTTATGATTTTTTGATAAATTGTTAGTACTATTAACCATTTGTTAGTGTAATTAATAATATTTATAACTAATAAGTGACATAATAATAATGAAAATAATAAATTAAATAACCTAGGTTAGGTATTAGCTAGAATTATAATATAATAAAAAATAATTTAAACACTTTCATTATTCAATATAATGATATTATATTATTACATGCATTATTATTTTAAAAATATTATAATTATTGAAGTAGTAATAACAGTATTTATTATTATTATTATTGAAAATAATTAATAATTAATAGTTAATTATTGCTACATTATAATAATTACCATGTTAATTAATATAAATATTACAATTGATTAATAGTTATAGATTTAAATTTAGACCTAAGCCATGAAACATGTCACATAAAAGTAGGCCACAATGTGGCACTTAGATTAGGCTTTCACTTAGGTCATGTGGTTAGGCTATTTAGAAAAAAATGGCCTAGGCTTGGTTAAAAAGGGCTATTTTAAGAGTAGAAATTGTGAAGTTTTTATATTCGGTTTTCATTATATAGCCAAATATTTTTAAATTTTTAATTATTTGTATTTTATTTGCCCTTTATATGAAGAATTGTGTGAATCTTCTTATAAAATATTCCCATTTTTTTAATAGCTCATGATGGATGAGAGCCATTTTGGTTACAAACAAGAATTCCAAATTAAAATGTTGATAGTAACCCCTAAACTTTCCAACTTATGAGCATGCACAATGTTTCATCCACCTAACTTGATTTTTTCATCCATCCAAAATTAATATTACCAAAATAGTCGAATAAATGACTTGTGACATAGCCACATCAACCAATAACAATGCTTGATTAATCTAGCTTGAATAATTTTCATCCATCCCTAAATGAGTATCAAAATATTCAAAATATTACAAAAAAATTCAAAGAAAAGATTTGTGACATCAATACACTTGATGAAACCATATCTTTAGTTGACAACTCAACTAGAGATCAACTGTGAAGTTATTTGATTCTAAGAATATTTTAGAGGTAGCACTTTAGTCAAACATCATTTCCAACTACTATCCAAATCAATAAGCGACATGATTTACTTGGTAACTACCTTTTTTATATATTAAATATTAAATAATTCAACTTTGAAATGTAGTTGAAAATTGTTTGGTTAAAAAAGGTTGTTTTTAATTAATGAAATGATACATCAAATGAATACTTGATATGAAAATAGTGATGTTTTTGGCACTCCAAAAGTATAAAATCTGATCATAATTTGGCTCAATAATAAAAACATGACATCCATAGTTGACTCTAATGTACTTTTAGAATTAAAACTTTTTTGAAAGCATATTCTTTGAATCCAATTACATTTTATTTCAAATTTTCAACTAAATTGTACAAAAAAGACATCTTTCACAACATGTAGTTGCTACAATTCAATACTTTAATCTTTGAAGAATTACTAAAAGAATTAAATCAATGGAAGTTCAATAGCCCATTAGCAAGCTCATTACCACTCTCCTTCACTTTGTTCTTTGTTTTGCAACCTTCCTTTGAAAATTGTTTGGTTTCTACCTTCATTTAATAAGACCCTTCATTTTTGTTTTTCAAAATGTAAATAAAGTTTGTGATGAAAATGTTTTAAATCTTACAAAAAATGTATTCTTTAGTTGAAAATAAAATTCAAGTGAGATGTTCAAACATCTGACGGTTGAAAATGATTTTGTCAAATGTTGGTTTGATAATTATGTGGGAAGGGAAAGGAAGGGAAGGGAAGGGGGGGGAGATCTTGTTCAAGCAGTCGGGTACATATATATCTTTCTCAAATTGTAATGTGTGTGTGAGGCATGTCTATATGTCTATTTGAAACATGTTTTATTTAAAAATATTGCAAGGAACTCTCTTGTTATCTTTGTGTTCACAATGGTGAAATGAGAAGAGTACATAAAAATATCTTGTAAAAGTTGACATTGACTTCTTTGACCAATTTTTTTAATTTTATGGTAACATTGATTTTGTTCACTGAAAATCTGTGATGCTCAAAGATGCAATGTTAACAAGCATTTCACTTAACAAGCCTTAACACACCTTGCCAACTAGGATGCCACCTTAAATATTGTGTTACATAACATGGTATATGTGAATGGGAAATTAACTTGTTTTACATAACATTGTTTTAATCTTTAGTTAAGTCCAAATGTCAATGTGGTTTTAGAAAGGTTGAATGTGCATTTAAGTTCAAGGACTAATCATTTAAGAATGCCCTAGGGAGGGGGCTCATAAAAGTTTACATCATCTAATGTTGATTGTTTTAGGGTTTCATATCACATGGGTTTTAATACTATTAGGGTTTGAATGAGTACGTGACTCTAGTGATTGACATGGATTGTGTAAATGTTGAGGAGACCAAGGTTCTTTCCTTCTTTGGCCTCCTTGTGGATATGGGAAGCCATTTTCAATCTTTGTTATGTTTTGCCTTTATTTGAAGCAATAGATTCTTTGTGAGATTCAATGTTCATTTGCATGACACCTACATCACTAACTTTATTTCAATTCAAAGTTTTGCTATTGATTTTTTTGATATGTACACTAACACTGTTACCAATTAGCTACCAATTAGCAAGTGCATTACTTGGTTTAGCATTTGAACACCAAGGGAAAACATATTTGGGCATGACATAAATGTATCAACAAGAAAGTTTGAATTACTTGGGGAGGTTGGGGGTGGTGTTAGTAGAAAGTGAAGGGCAGTGCACTCTAACTATTGTCTTGCTTGTAAGTGAGTTAGAGGCCATACTTGGATATAAATAGTGATGGAGGTGATGAATATTGTAAGGTAGTAGTGCTTCAGCCCATTTTTGGAACCACCTCGATGTCATCAAGGGAACCTATTGTTAGGTTAGCAGCATTTCCACCCTTGCTAAATGTCTTCAATCTTGACTCATAGTTTTCATTTTTGATGGTGAATGATAGGAAAACAATTCCACCATGGCTTGTGACACTATCTCACCCTCCACCCTATCACAAAGTGTCACAAAACTTGGATACCTCCCAAGTGCTAGATTACAAGTTTCTAGAGTATATGAAAGTTGCACAGATGGATGTAATCTGACCTCTTGATATTGTAGAGGACGCACATTGTTCTAGACTGCTCATCACTTGTGTCTAAGTTGTGAAATCAGCTAACAAAGTAATATAATGCACAATGGTAATGCACAAGTAATATATGCAAAAGATTTTTACATGTTCTTTAGATTCTCTAGATGTAGAGTGCATAGTATAGTCGAAAATCGAAAGCTTTGCTATCCTTAAATTGCATGCACAAACTAATGATAATTTATGAACGTTCTGCCAAACTTCATTTGTTTAGTTCAATTCTTCTTTGCTCCATTTTGAAATTTCAATTTTGTTTATGTGATTGGGTCCATACATTGTCAAGATGGTTGTTCCCAGGAGTTCTACAAGGGATTGTCAAGACTCATCAAAGCAATATTCAGAGGACTGAGGTCATAGTTTTGGTGCTTCGTTTTTTTGGAGTTAAATGTGGGGGGTTGCTGATGGGCTGGTTTGTAACTTTGTGGGTGCAATCACTTTGACAATCCCATGAGCTTTATCTAAAAGGGCAGATGCTAACAGGCAATCCAAGGGGATATGTTGTATCAAGTTTACTAAATGAGAAGAAGTATTAGGTATATTAAACTCACTCATGTAAGCACTGCTGCACTTGAGAGAAAAGAATTTATATCAAGTCTGAACTCTAAGCTGTACAAATAGCAACATTTTGGCAAACAAAGCGACCTTCCATATCCTGCCAAAATTGGTGACCAACCAGTCTGCCTCTCCAAAATTGGGTACATCCCCGTTTACAACCACCTGTAAGAACCGATTTCCTAACAACTATAGAGTTTTCCTGACCAGTTCTGTAAACTTCAGAGTTTTGTGACCACTTCTGTAAATTACAGAGTTTTCGTGACCAGTTTTGCAAGTGCTGTTACCTCCTGTACCCCTTCCACTTCAAACCACAATCAACCAAACAAAAACCCTTAACCTTCAGCACAAATGTATGATATTTTAGAGTCAACTAGGATGGTCCCCGACTTCAACTTTGGGTTTTAGCTCTACATCCTGACCTCCTGTGCCCCCCTTGTTCCCCCTCCCTCCCCTCCCCTCCCAAATAAACCAGTAACCCACCTCAGAAATCCCTCATTGGCATCAGCACTCCTGTGATGTGTTGTAGCTGAGGAGGGTCTGTTCTATATTTTATATTCTCAAGATTTCTTCTTTTGCTTGTTCCCATGACAGAAATTCACTAGGAAAAAAAAAAAGTTGGAATCCTGTCAAGAAAAATTCAAGCCATTCTACCATGCCTCAACCCTTTCAGTATGCTGATCAATTGTATTTACCAATCTTCCAGATTTGTTGGGTTTCACTTTGGTGGTGCGCTTGGAATTGGGTGGGATGATAATGCGACGTGAATACTGGTCATATCCAACTTTGGTATCCACAGTGGGCCCAGAACTGTGGCGTTCATGACCATTCAGGAGCACACCACCAGAATCACTATCAGGCTCATCGCCTTCTGAAGACTCAGGAGCTGGAGATCCATGCTGATCTTCCAATACTACCTCCTGTCGACTCCTTAAAGTCCGGATTATGAGTGTCTTCAAAAGATTCATCACTTGTACTGCATGCATTAGTGCAGTCAATGGATCTGCCATCTGCAAGATGCCAAAAGAATTACTGCATTAGAAAGAGTAATACTCACATCCTGCAACAACACCAAACTGACCAAGAACAGTGCATAGTCTGACCTCTACAAAAACTATGATTGAAAATAAAACATTTATGAAACGATCAGAAGGGACTCAGAAATATGCAATAGAATATGTGATGAAGATATTAGATATATCTTTAAAGCAAATATTTGAGGAGAATCGACCTCAAAAATCTGAGAAGACAGAAAAACACAAGCAAAAGAGGGACTGTGATAGACATCAAGAAAAATGCTGGACCTGTGGGTGCGTGGCACAAGAAGCACAAGAGAGCGCTTGAGAAGGAAGAAATGATTTATTACCTGAGTCATATTTGGTGCAAACACCATGGCAATGTTGCGGGCATTCATTTTGTTGGTGGATTCCTGTTGTACGACATCAGCCATGAGGTTGACAGCCCAATCAAGCAGAGCAGCTTGTGTGGGTGGCAGGAGTCTCACCAGAGCCACACTTTCCTCCTCAGTATTGCAATCCATAACTTGGTCAGCTGTGAACACATCTAGCACTCCTTGTGGCAGCTCCCTGAACCATGCCTACCCACATCTCCAAAAAAAAACCACAAGTAAGAGTTGCAACTCAGCTTCCAGCTACATTTTACCACTCTCCATCTACTTCTGCAACCCCATGGCTCTTGGATTCTTATACCATCTCTCTAGAAGAAGATGAATGAGTTATCTCTCCATCATAAAGAAAAAAATTGCATCAAGAGTGTAGACTTGCAATGAAAGCTTCGTCTTCATCTCTTGAAGCTTCTTGGGTTTGGATATCCACAGCAAAGTTACCAAAAAATGAATCTAAAAGAAAATTTAAATAAAAATGATAACCACACCTTGATGAGGCCAGCAAGACAGTGGACATCGATATCCACAGGCACTATACCCTTGTTCAATTGATCCCGTACATGCTCCTCATGACTGTTCTCTGCAGTTATCCTGAATATGCCTTCTGCCTGCAAAATCAAGAGCAGAACACAAATTAACAAAAATGCCATGAGGAGAACCTCTATCTCAAAACAAAGCTAACAATAAGAGCTCAAGCTGCAACAACACTTTCAAGAAACACTATCAGCAAGGAAACTAAGAAGATCTATCAGACAATAATGTGCAACATAGAAAAAAACTGTCTGAAGTAATGCTGAAACCGGAGAAGAAAAATGGCAGATGAAGAATTAGGTCAAGACTGTCTTCAAGACACTCTGCAGAAAAAAATGCAGACAGGCAAGCAAGTGAAGGAATTGTTGTAAAAATCATAGAATGGCAGCATTTGCTAATGACAGATTTGGGAAAGACAACAACAAGCATGATCTGGAGAAAACATGAAGAAGAAGAAGACCTTCAAGCCTCCTTCATGATAAAGCCGCTCTTGCATGAGGAGGAGAATCATAGGCACACTGTTTCCCTTGGTGTCAAATGCACATTGCATTGATTCTGCAGACACTCCAAACACATTTTGGCTGCAAAATAACAGAAGAAAAATCATCATCATTATCAGCGATGACTTGTAACACATTGCTCCTTGAGCACACCACCCACCAGCAGCAAAATCTCACAAAAAAATGCCAGCAACAACAAAATTACATGCAAAACAGATCTCTCTCTCTCTCTGCAAATCTCATTTCTTTCTCAGAAAAAAGAGTTTCAGTTTGCTGTCAGGATGTTCACAAACCTGGCACTGGGTGCACGCAGAGGAACCTCGACTTCAAATTCTTCAGGCAAGCCAAGAAACCCATTGTAGCGGTCGAATGTGACATGCGCAACATGTTGGACATCAGTGGGCCAACCGATTTCCAGAGTTTCGGGGCTTTCGTCTGCTTTCACAGCTTGACATGAAGCCATGAGGGATCTTCTCACTGTGTCCAGAAGCATAGCAACAATAGAGAGCTGAGCTCTCTCTCTCTCCTGTTCCTGCTGCTCCTGCTCCTCTTGTTCCTCCTCATTCTCATCATGCTCATCATGAATAGTCATCATCATTTGTCTCCTCCTCTGCTGCTGCTGAGGAAGAGTTCCTCCTCTGTAATCAGCTGCTGCTACTGCTGCTGCTCCATTGTTGCCGCTCATCATCTCTCTCTCATGGTTTCTTGAGCTGCTGAAAATCCCAGTTCTTGCAGAAAATGTCGAACTTGGGCTTGCAGATCCTGATGAGAGTCTGCTAGTGGGAAGAACTGCTGTCATTGTCTCAAACCTCCAAAAGCACAAAACTCCCAACAACCCCCCCCGCCCCCCCAAACAAACAACAACGACAACAAGCTTCCTAACTCACAACAAAATTACAGAACAAATTTCAAAGCTCAAAATACAAAACAACACTCTTTTGACAAAATCCAAAATGCACTCTTCCACAACAACAACAACCACGACAACACTAGTGCTCAAACAAAAAACCCATCAAGTACTCAAACTTGCAAGAACAAACAAACAAAGACACAAAGTAATAAGTAGTCATTGCCTCAAAACTTTCCCCCCTTCCCAAAAAAAAAGGAAAATAAAACCAAGCTTCCAAGCTCACAACAAAATTACAGAACAAATTTTCAAGTTCAAAATCCAAAACACACTCTTTTGACCAAATCCAAAATACACTCTTCCACAACAACAAACAACACGCAAGCTCAGAATCCACAACACATTCTTTCCACCACAACAACAAACAACAACACTAGTGCTCAAACGAAAACACCCATCAAGTACTCGAACCTCCACGCAACAACAAAAACAGTTTTGAGAGCTGAGGAGCTTCTGTGCACTACTTGAGAGTTTCGGGTTTGTGCACTTGAGAGCTTCTTGTTGTCTGCAAATTTCTTGCATCAATCCCTTCCTTCCTTCCCATCATCATCATGTCACTAAATCTATCATCAACAAAAAACAAAAACTCCCCACCTCCCCTCCCCTCCCCTCCCCTCCCCTCCCCAAAGAAACAAACAAAGAAAAACTCTTAGACTTTACTTCACATCATCATCATGTCACAAATTCCATCCACTTCCTGCCCCCAGCAAAAAACAAAACTCCCCCCCCCAAAAAAAACACAAAGAAAAACTTTTAGAGAAATTGGGCTTTCCTTCCCATCATCATGTGACAAATTCCATCAACTTCCCCCTCAACCCCTCAGCAAAACTCCCCAAAAAAATCACAA
>Ga0209208_10006929_pt1 | contig 15546 bp, 14 predicted proteins | sample S1TSphfallax_3_FD_187694 | JGI IMG/M metagenome (GOLD analysis project Ga0209208, IMG submission 187694) | Host-associated microbial communities from peat moss isolated from Minnesota, USA - S1T2_Fd - Sphagnum fallax MG (SPAdes) (version 2) | ecosystem: Host-associated > Plants > Peat moss >...
AAGGAAGGTGACTAATGTCGCAACCCTAATTAGTCCAAAGTGGGAGTGGCAAACTCCCACTCCCGGAAATGGGAGTTTGGAGTCCTTCGGGACTCCCAAAAACTCAGAAGACGATTTGAAGGACCAAAACACCTCGCCTTGAGATGTTCTTTATACCATTGGAAAGGTTTTGAAGTGTTGATGTCTAAAATAACCTCGCATTCTTGATTTGGACATCTGCAGCCCAAGTTATGGGCAAAAGAAGGGCCGGGAGTCAAAGTGGCAGTTTGACTCCCGACCACTAAAAGTCGGGAATCGACCAGTTCTCGATGTCCGATTCGGGAGTGCGATACATCGTTGGAAAGATCTCGATGAGGGCTACAAGATTGGTTTAGACCTCGTCGTGATCAGACTTCGTAATCGGGAGTTATGAGCTTCCAAAGTCCCGGGACTCCACCTGGGACAATTTCGGGACTCCATCCAAATGGCACAAATTCCCACGGGGCGTCGCAGAGTCGCAGAGTATACTATATGGGGGATGGTGGTGGCATCCCCCGAGTCCGGGCCGTGGTGTGTCTTGTGGTCCGAAGTGCCCGTGGCTTGTCCCAACACTCAAGGGTGTCCCGAAATGTGAACTAACCACATGGGTGGTTTGTTTTGATGCAGATCCGTGCTTGATCAACTAATACCTCTTCCTACTCTAATCCCTGGGCTCCTAACTCGACCCTCTACCCCTTTCTAGAGTTGGAAGTCGGGAGCGCCTTTCGAATCGCAACTTTCCGCAACTATACTTTGGTGAACCCTCAAGTGGGTTCACCCCAGGACTTGGGAGTGCATCAACTAATCTACCGCAGTAAATATGAATATGCAAATAACGGCCCTCAAGTGTTGGATTGAAAATGATAGTGGTTGATTTTATACTAATGGAAAATATGTAATGTTGTGTGAATATGTGTTGCACATATTGCATGAAAATACATATAATGACATATAAGATGGAAAGAGAAAACTTAAGAACTATTTTATAGTACCAACTAGAGTGCTTAAAAGTATTAGTTGTTGTTGACTAAAAGCCTCAAATTTAATAAGATTTTGTATTATAGACAATTTATTTAAATGCAATGTTAAGAAGCTCATGAAACATTCAAAATAACAATACGTGCAATTCCAATTTGTATTGGAAATATTGAACATTGGAGCAGTTGGGTAATGCATAGTTCTAATATGATAGTCAAATAGCTACAATGATCACAAAGAGAACTATATTTCATTCAGTGGATAAAGGGATTCAATCATATATCAATTCTACGATCCCATTGTGCGTAAATGAAGCTTGAATGTGAATGAACACCTATAAGGAAATGATGACACTAACAAAAGGCTATCAATAAGCAAGCAAATGCAATTACATATAATAGAATAACACACAAAAAAACAAAAGATTTGACAAGTTGTATTCTAAATGAAATCATGTCACTAAGTTCATCAAAAAAATGGATCAACCTGTTCTAAAGAAGAGGGAAAATGGCAATTGCACATGGATTCCAATATATCGCCTTGATGAAAACATTGGATTCATAGTGCGATTACAATAGTGAAAAAAACACCTACCATCATGCAAGATGAATGGTCTGTGAATTGATAACAATTGCATGTTGGGTTTTAATTCTCTTGTTGATTCTATAGCCAGGGTCGTAGGTTGAGGGGGTTTGGGAGAAGAACAATTAATCAAGTTACTCTTGCTATTACTCGTATGTTGAAAAAAAAGAATATTAAAAAAATTCAAATGCCGAAATGGGGGAAATAAATTTTCTTTGATAACTAAACATATGGAATGATTTGTTGTTATTATTTTGTTAGATTTGAAACATCTTATTATTGGGTCTGTCAATTATATAGTTTTTGACCCAAAATCATTAGTATGAAATGAATCTTACTACTTGTAGAGATCAATATATCTTTGAAGGAAAAAATTGTATCTTTTTTTTGGGGGGCTGTTAATTTGGGCATGGCACAGGTTGCAATATCCCAACATTGTGCACTGTGGTGAAACATGCAGAATCTTCACATGTTTTGGACACAACTAACATATTTAGCTTTATATCAAACATTGTGAAAATCATTGTTTATTATTTCATGCATATTTACATTGAACATGATTGAGTGCTAAGGTATGTGGGTTTTAGGTAGGTGGGTGCTGGTAGGTGTGTGAGTAGCATAGGTGGCAACACATAGGTGGTTATTGGAGAGGTTGGGGCATATAGTTGGTTAGTTTGTACATAGGGACCTTTTAGTGGATGGTTTGTAGGTATCTAGGTGCATGTAAAGAGTTTGTACTTAGATAAGGGGCAAGAAGGTTGTCACTGGGTAGGTATTGACTAACTTAGTTGTACCCCATGGAAGTGGGGCGAACTACCACAAATCTGCAAAAGGTTCACAATGCAAATTGGAATATTAGGATCTGTGTTAATGAGCCCACATAAAACTGCAAGTTCTTCTGTATGGTGACAAAAGTGAAACAACATGAAACAACAAACCTTCTTAGTTAACTTGGTGTAGAGAATATGTGCAAAATGCTTCATAGTGTGAAATCTATCTATGAAGGAAAGTAGGTTGTTGTGCTTTGTTTGTCATGGTGAGATCTCCCAAACTAGTGTGACCTGTGTGTTGCACACTTGGTAATGTTGAAAAGCCCTTGATGAGGAGGGGTGACTCAAGGAAGCTCCACAATGTTTGGATTTCTGATGTAGGATGTATTGAATAAAAAAGAAATTATAATTGAAATTCAATGAAATCAAAACAAAAAGCTGTAGGCAAATTGGGTGCATTCTTGGTATTGGTGTGAAGCCTTCAATGAGTTCAATGACTAGGATTCAATGGAGGTGATTTTGTAATTTTTAGGCACATCAAGGATAAAGACCAAATAGTTTGTCGGCTGACACATTCCTGGGGCACAAGCCTTCAATAATGGTCTGAAAATTATCATTTGACATCTACTTAGAAAAACCACCCTTAATCAAACATCTTTTCAATTCACTTAGGCAAATTTAGTCTAAAAAAACATTGCATCCAACTCTTATTGATTGATTTTTGCACAGATGGTTTTCACTCCCTGACAAGCACAATCATGTATCACAAACTTCATCTAATATTCATGTTTCATTTCTAAAAATATTATGTGCTATGTACTCTCCAATTTTGGTGAAAAGGGTTCAACCCTAGTTTGGTTAGTGCAACAAATGAGGGGTATTGGCAGCTGAATCCAAGTGTGGCAATTTCTTCTGATGTATACACATAAGCTCATGGGGCCACAACAATCCATATCTCTAAAGCAGAGTAAAAGTTTGAAATGTAATCACTCACAGGATCGTCCTACTTTCCTGATGTTAAGACTCATGATGCCTCTCTAGTTGCATTAAGCATAATGATTCATATTAAACTTTACAAAGGATTTCCAAGTGCTGAACTATTGTCATTCACTTGACTTCAATCTACCAAATTATCAATTGACACTGCCCTCCATTGTATGATCACCATCCCTATATTGGGGGAAAAACACTACCTTGAAACCTAACACTCATGCTTTTATATGGTTACACAAGACTCACTCTTTTCATCTACCCTCCCAAGATGCCCTGCTCCAACCCCAAAACATTGCTTGACATATTCATGGACATTTTGGCACAAGGTGTGTTCTACAGTGCACCAGCATATCATGTGTCTGCAAGATGTTGCTCTAGTCTGTGGTGGTTTTGGTCAAGAATTGGCATATGACTGCCTAGGTATGGCAATGCAAGTCGAGCAATAGAACTGATGATTACCACAGAAAACTGCAAATTGTTGTAAATGTCAATGTCTTTGCTATGATATGTTTCTGGCACCTGACAATCATTTCTTGTCATCATCATCTTCTCCTCTGGAAATGACAGTTCCCATTCACTTCCCTCTTCTTGCTGAAGGAGCAGCATCAACTCTATGACCCAATGTTTTTGGCTTGCTGACCACTTTCTCAGCTTTGCCAGCTTCTGGAATCCCTACAGCAGAGAGTGGGCCAAAACTTAAGAGAGAATGGAAGACATGAACACAAAATTGACAACAATCAACTGTCAACTGAAATAAACTTTACTCATAAGAAGACTATCAGCACCAGACTTATTGGTTCAGAGCTGAGGGTGATTACTGCTTTCTACTCAGTCAAATGTCACTTGTCCAAGGCAAATACTTTTGTTGTTGACATACAGCAACAGGTGTAATGATCCTTACCAGGTTGAGTATGTGGTAATGTAGTATTCCTTAGAGGCAATTTCTCTCCAGAAGGTATTTGAGTGGGACGGAGGTCTGGCAGAGGGAGCACTGCATGCTGCTTCCTTTTTCCTCAAAAAGTTGCAGTGTCAAGTTGCTCTTGCATCCTGTCTGCCTGTGCCCATATGACATATATTCCCCACCATAACACAGTTACAGACACAAATCCATTTTGCAAATTGATATTCTGTATCAAACTTCGGCAGGTTTAGGTTTATAGGTTTATAGGTTTAGATGAGTTCTCATTGATACTGAATGAGTGAGTAACAAAAACATGCACCTTCTGCCCCACCAGATGACTGTTGAATGGAACAGGAAAACAGAGCTGATCTACAAACTGATGCAGGTAAGGTGGCTGGAAGGTAAACCTTTTCATTTGCCAGGGCTGCAGATAACTAGGCAACATGTGCATTCTCTGTTCCAGTTATCACACAAAACTAGGTTTTAGAATGTGCTTGTGAAAGTTTTTGTGATTGGGTAAAATTGTTGCCATATTCTGACAAAAAAGCCAGGAAGGAACAAAAAAGACTTGCTGAGAGAGCACTGGAGCAAGCTTTAAAGACCTTGAAGAGATTATTGGAGATTGCACCCATGATGTCATGGGCTGCATTCCCTCAAGCTTGTTCAACTTGAGGGAAATTCGAGGCATTGCCTTTTTTTTGTTGTGCAATGACCTTTGCAGATGTATGACCTGTCACATCCATAAACTACCAAGCCCCTGAGATGCTAGGTGACAGATACAAAATACTGCAGAACAACCCTCAATCATAAACATTAAACCCACCAAATCATAGCATAGAGAGTAATTCTTTTGCATGCATTCAATTACACAGATATAAACATTTATATACTCTTTGATACTAAAAAGGTTGTTGAAAGTGTTGAAGACCACCATACCACAAAAATGTTGAACAAAAACGTGAAGAAGAGAACTTACCACAGCTGCCCATCAGGCCTCCCAGCTCCCACATTCCCTGATGCAAATGCAGGTCTTGTGTACCCTATAAAGTCTTGCCAACTTTCCCCAACCCTGACATCATCTCTCTGCAATCCTCAGAACACACCAAGTTCAATGGATCAGAATGCAAAAACATTATGTCTATCCCTTTACTGTCAAGACTGTTCAGGGTCTAGTTTGAATTTGAAAATATTCTATAATTTCAAAGGCATGGACAGACCATGAATGTTTTGCATGTCTTTGTCAATTGCAAACAAAACTTTGTGCCAGCAAAGCAACCTAACCCTTATTCATAGCCACAACAATGTGCTCACTGGAGCACCTAAAGGAGGAAGGAAGTGGGGAAGTAATGGACTTTTGAGCTGTCCCTGTCAGATTTGAGAAAGAATAACAAAAAATTGTACCAGTTCTCCGAGCTCTTCTCAACCATCCATGTGCTGGAATGGAAATCTGTTATGAAAAATTGTAGATGACTATCGTCATTTGCTTGCAGGCAAAATAAAAGGGATATAGCTCCTGGAAAGCTGCTTCTTCACTCTGGTCTTGCCTTGTCCTGTATATTGGCTTGAAGCCTTTTAAAGTTTCCCCCATTACTCTATTATATAGGCATACAACATAAATATATTAAAACACCATTCCACCTAAACAAATCAGCAGTGTAATCAGAAGACAATGATAGCCCTAGCCTTGATGACACATACTCTGCACCCAGATAAACAGACCACAAGGAGTTCAAAGGAAGAGAAGGTCACTCTAGGCATTTGCATTTTGCAGCATAGCCATGAGAGGACTGCATGAAAAGGTCGAGTGATTGTCGAAAAATGAGCATGTTGGGCCTTATCAATGTCAATGGAAAAGGTCTAAACATATAGTGGAATACACTGGAGCTGACAGAAAATTCTGATCACTACTGCCAAATCAAGATAGAATTTCTAAAAAGATATTTGACCTCAAAGCCAGGGGCAACAGAGAGCATTCATACCTAGTCTAATGGATGATGCTACCCCAAGGCCTACCCACCAAAGTCCAAACTGCAAATATGCCAGCACCACCCTCACATACTGAATTATCATAAGACCCTGAGTGCACCGTTTAAGGACACACTAGAATAGTCAGAGCATGTCGTAATAACAGCCATTTGATGTAAAACCTCGGAAGCAATACTTCCATAGACCTATAAATTTTGAAAGAACCATGTTCATTTGACATGTCAAAAGGGTTGTTCAGAGTCCTATTAGACTCACATAGCATATGACTGCAGAAGTATTGATGGTAGCATGCTGATCAACATAGAGCCAGAAAAGAGTTAACTTGCTGCTGCAAGACCTCTACAACGAAAGTAAGGTATGTGAAGACTTTTGAGAAGGATTATGACTTGAGAATCCATCATTCAAGGGTTTAAAAGGCGAAGAACAACAGGAGGAGATGGGTATTGAGAAAATTTCAAATCTCAAGAGGTTGGCTGTTCATGATCTTTGCACCATCAGCATGGGGTCATGTTGTTGGTTTAAGTGAGCACGACTCCTGAGACACCAAAAATAGCATAAATGCAGTATTCACACTTCAAAAGTTTAACATAGACATTCTCAGTCATTCCAGTTCACTGCTCTTTTGAGAAGCTCATGCATGCAACTAGGCAGTTATGACTTAAGAGGAGAAATGCTGCAAAATCCCCTGTACCCTAATCACCGTCTTTGTCCTTGGAAGAACTGCATTATTGATTACAGCCCAATCATTCTGATCTCTAAGAACTTAGAAGAAGAGATTCCATCAGGCGATCATGCAGACATGCGACTTGCAATTCGGAGCTACGAAACTGAGAACAATGCAATAGCATCGTCATAATTACCATGGCAGAGGGCAAACCTAGGGTTTACCAAAAGAAAGAGGTTTGCCTTGTACTTTTTTTTTGAAAATCCTAGCTTTGAATTGTTACAGATTTGCTTCCATTAGAACGATGATCTTTTCTTGAATTACTATACTGCAAAGCAAAGTAGTGAGAAAAAACTGACTCTCTAGAGAAAAGCAGCTGATTAAATGTGCTAATGTTATGATTCGATATTGATGAATCACATATTTGTTTGAATTATATTGACATTCGGTTCTTTTTGTGTCATATTGTAATGTAAAGTAGTGCAAAAACAAAACCAACACATTAAGAAAGCAGCAAGTTAAGATATATATTATGTGGTGATGTTAAAATGGCTGGTATGTCTTTATGGATTTTTTAAAATATTGGGAGTGAGAATGGGAGGGAATGGTGGGGATAGGTGAGGGTGGAAGGAGCCTCTCTCCAAATCAATTCTTATTGAACTGGAAAGTTATTTGAAACCAATCCTACTGTACAGCTTGATACCTAGCATTGTTGTAAAAACATTAATTGTTCTATAAAGATGTGCCAAACCCAATTATATTGGAATTGCAGGGTAATTTAGTAATCTAAACTTGCACAATGGTGAATTGCATGATTGGGCAAACACGTCGGCCTTGTTATGGCAATGAAAAAGAGTCACTTTACAAAGGAGGCCATACATAGCCCCAAAAAAGGTGAAGATATAATTGGCAGTGATCCCCCTCCAAGTTGAACTTGGAAGGCGCCATTGTTGGGCATTGCAAAATGAAAACTAACCACAAAGACTGGTGAGAATCATTTGCAGTGTGAGCATTGACCACAGATGAAGTTTATGAAAATTGAACTTTAAAAGCTTTGAAGGATTTATGTTTGCCTCTCCTTTATCAACTCTAATAACAAATTTGTGGAACTTGAGAAACAAGTACATGAGTCTGCCACACATACTTCACTTCAAACATATTAGTTATATTCACTCAATTATGTGTTATCTTGACTTGACGAGCTTTTCTTGCTTGGAATTTCAACCCATATTAGACCTGGAGTCTTGTCCTTGGCACAGGTTGCCAGTCACTGCCATATACTTCACTTAAGAACTAATTCACCTTTGGCTTGGTTAACTTGGACAGAGGTTGATTCCATTGTTGGCCTGATACTTCTTTTTGGTTGTAACAGGCTGGGTAGGTTATCCAAAAATTAGACCCATTGGTTATCAACATCACTGTCAATGTGAAACCCTCAATTATCAATGTTGCTTGATGTTTTTTAGGTAACAATCATCGGCTATGCATAAGGGTCAGTTCTCAAACATTCCCCATTGTGCATTCTGCACTTTGGGGTGTGGTCTTTTGTTTGGACTTCCGTCCTTTCCTTTTTCTTCTCTTGTTCCCTTGCTGGGTGTTTTTCCTTTATTTATTTATTTATTTATGAGAAATTATGTGGTAGGTAAGCCCGAGGCTGTTGGGCTTTGCCTTTTGTAGAGACCACAGCTGCACTGCAGTGTGGCAGAGAATGTCTTGCTTCTTCTTCTGGTAGGCACTCCAATCTTTCCATCTGAAGGTGTTTGTGATCCTCCAAGGCTTTTTTCGGTCTTCCACTTTTCTATTTCTCACAATCTTCCCCTGGCAAATGAGAAACTCTTCAGGATTCTGAAAATTGACCTTCCCTTTTGCTATCCTCACTGAACTTAGCGTTGGGTTCTATCAGTCTTAGTGCCACACCTCAGAGATCTGAGTGTAATGCATGGAAGTCCTGCACTGGTTATATGAGAATTGGTGTCATGTCTTCTCTCCTTTTCTTTCCTTTTTTTCAATAATCTTGGTTTCGTGGTGTTTTTGTCTTCTGCATTCATGATTTTTCATCTAGTGCACATTGTCACATTGAATGGTGAAAGGGCTGTTCATAAATCACTTCAGGTTTGGAAAGAACACAATTTCAAATTTGAAATGTGTAGCTGATTGGTTACCTATAAGAGTAAGAAACACAAGATGGTTACTAAGTTTATTGTAATAAGCTTCTGACTGATGACTAATTGTTGCAGTGGAGGGAAACCAAAAGCCATCGGAAATGAAGTGTTTTGGAGGCACTAACAGGCTGCAACAATGTTTTACCAAGAGGCTTGGATGTATAATCATGTGTGCACATGGTGACCTGTGGTGTTGCAGTTTGTCCAGATGCTAAAGGGGTCCAAAGATTTCTCTGAGCCAATTGACTGGGATGAGTTTCTACATATGGTTGCCACTTTACAGATTTTGCAATGATTCACAAGGAGTCTATTCATGACGCACTCCCAATTCCCACTTTTGGGAGTGTGAGTCTCCTCCTCACACTTGCCTCAAGGTGGGGTTGCGACAATTCAGGTATGCTCTAACAACTCAGATTCACATGTTCAGTTTACAAAGTGCAAGGGATGGTTAATGATTGATCATGGTTACAAGAAAACATGTCTTTTAACATAATATATGAAGTGGCTGAGCTGAAATTGGAAGAGAATGATTTCTTTGTCAATTGGTACCAAACTTCATACTAGAGGTTGCAGTAATATTCACTCTTACATGTCATTTTCATTGGAAGAATCTCTCTTCTGTTCATGCGATTAGTGGATTGCATCATGCCTTTAGAGATACTATCTTAGATTTGTACAGAAATGGCTAGACTAATATTATCCCTGCAACAGGTTGTGTTGTATCCTTTCATCCTTGAAGAAAGCTTTCAGGTCTGCTGGGTGGAGGCATAGACAGACCACAAACTCACACACCAAGTATATGCGCTGAAAAATGTGCAACTTTGCTTTCAGAAATGTACTGCAAATATTCTCATGAACATTTGTGGGATTTATGGGGTCTAAATTTGGTTTGTACATTTGCTGTATGGAGACTGTTGTAAGACATAGCTATGAACAAGAGCAGCTGGGGAGCTCTCAACAATGAAGAGAAGTTTTTCCCACAGTTTACCTGCAAGAATCACTTTCTCCTTCTAGTTTATACACCAAGAACCCAGAGACTTGAATCTGAGAATCTCAACACTAAGACTTGTACTTCTGTATTGGCACAGCATTCCAAGTTGTTTGGGCCCATGTCTGGACTCATGCAACAGAAGCTACTGACTAGAATGATATGGATTGCCAAAGTGGTTTAGGACCACTTCTGTCTACTTTTTCAGTACCCAAGGTGAATCCACACTTGATGTTAAGTCAGTGTTAAGTGAAAAACTAGGTGGCACTCAATGTCAAATGGGTGATAACTTAATGTTATGTGAATGTCAACTTAACATAAAATGTTCATGGTAAGTAGGTGTAAGTCCTAAATGACTGGCATGGTGTTGGGGGACTCAACACTAGAGTCCCTAACACCAAGTGTAAATGCACCTTCAGTAACAGAGAATCTATCCATTTAGAAGGACTTTCTACATTCAAAATTGAGGATGAAAAATGATTAGGAATCCATGTGTTTTTCCAATGATTGGAATATTGCGAGTGAGTAGTGAGCCTGGGAAGACAAAGTAGACTTGTGACCATTAACTTCAGATTATTCACATTTGAAAATAGTGGACCAACTCATAGGTCTGCACTGCTGAAACAGTGAAGGGGCTGTTGCCCCCCTCCCCCCCCTCAAGGGGTTCACCCTGCACTGCTGAAACAGAAGACATTCCCCTTTCCTTATTTGATATGCTTCTCTGACAGGAGGGGGTTGGGGAACTTGATGTTCCCTTTGTGATTCGTCTTCTTAGGTCGTTCTTTTGTTTTCTTGGACATGCATCCTTCCAATTTTTACTTTGTATTCCGCTTTTTTTGGGTGCTTTGATTTATTTATGGTTGGCAGGGTTTCATCAAAGTCATTCGTTCCAGGATAGGCTTCCAATCACTGAGCAATGTTCAATTATATTTCTTTCAAGTATATTTAATGGTTCTGATACACAATTAGACCAAACTACTTGAGCACAATTCACATTTCCTCAAAATCAGTGTGTTTGTGAGTAGGTCAAACACAGTCCACATCATGGCTTGTAATCTTACACAAAGAATTCATTACACATTATGTAACAACCTCTGAGTATTTCCACTTTGTTATTTTGAGGGCACACCCCAGGCCTAACTTCTGTCTTGTCTCTATATTTGAAATTGGGCATTTTTCGGTATTATCCCACTTAGGGGGTATTATGCTGGTGGTGAACACTGACAATACATTTCAATTAATCTTGGCTGGCCACCTGGTTGTGATGCAGGAAAAAGCCTTGCTGTCAGTGCATTACACCCTGGACCTCTCTCCGTTCCAGGGCAAAATCCCTAACAAGAGGCCCTTCTCCTATAAAAAAAAAGGCTCAATTCAATACAAATGAAATCAACTCAACTACAGTACCTTCCAACTGTAATCAAAAGTCGCTTCACATTAATGAGTGCTGCAAACCTACTTCCATGTACACATGCACAAGCATGATATTGTATGATATTGTAGGAAAGTTTTGCATAACTTCTCTAAACACAGGCATTCAGCATTTGATAATTCACACATGACTACTATGTTCATTCTCAACTGTTGAGTACCCCTATTTGTGGCTAATGTGGTGCATAAATTGGATATTTTGGATGCATTTCACTTTAGCAAAGGATTTTACCATGGACAATGCCATGCCTTGAAAAACATGTTCTTTGTGACTGAGTTCTTGGGTCATTAATCTCTCTCTCTTTTCTAAGTAAATGAGTTGCATACTTGTTCCAAGCAGAGTTCGTGCAAGCACTTTCTCGATGAAACTGTTAGTCTGTTGATTTGGAAGATAGCTGGGACATTAATAGAGTTATCCGTAAAGTAAGAAAAACACAGCATGAGAACCCCGAGTTTGATCATAAGAACCCTGAGTTTGGTCACACACAGGGTGAGATTCAACAAAAACCTACAAAAGAGTACATTAGAATTCAAGGGAGGATGAAACTCAGAAAACTGAGTTTCATCCTGGCGTTCCTTTCTCCTGAGCGCCTCCACTGCTGCTGCATCTATTTTCACTGCTCCTAACTGTACAACTACTATAATTAGTCTCGAACCTTGTGCATTAAATGCTGAGTTTCAGCATTCCATACTTAGTTGGAGCATTTCATACTGAGATTTAATAAAATATCTTTATTTTGCGGCTACCACTGAAAGAGGGGATAGGGGGTGAGAGGACGCCCAAAGACAGGGTGAAGAGAGGGTTACTTTACTCTATTTTCTCCAGACTGTCTTGTAGACTATTTTGTCTTTGAGGGAAGTCACACATTATTACTTATAACCTAGATCTCCATTGGGAATTGAACCAATTCCACTAAAAAGCTTGCCTGTAGAAGGCTTTATCATCCAAAACATAAAGCCACATCACAAATTATATTGCAAACTCCTGAGAAGGAAGTGCGGCTGTAACCAAAAAGGAGGGGCTTACTAAGTTCCTGAAGAACACATTGACTATACACCAACAACCCAGCATCAGCTGTATACACAAAGTTCACAGCCTCAACAATTTATTCATCAAATTTCGAATGGTACATATTCATGAAGGATGGATGTTTCATGGTTATCAGATGTACTAGATATAGGTTTACAGGGGTCAGAGCACTCCGATTTCACTCTCTTAACATCAACCGACCAAATTGGCACATTAGGAGCTTCCCTTGACACCAAACACCCATAACAACATTTGTAGCAGAATACCCCAATGTTACACAAACAAATCCCACACTAAAAACTACCACTAAATCCCTTACAAACAACAAACTACACTTCAAGAAAATACATGAAGCTCAATCTTAGAATGTTGATGTCCCCACTCACTCTATAGAGCAAAAACAGGAAGTTTGACAAATGTTGCCTTAGTACTCAACTAGAAATAATTCTATAGAACCCAACTGAGTAATTCAAGCACACATTCGGAGGTCCTAGATTGTTGGGTACTCTTTTTTTTCATCCAAAACACTTAACACCCCATCACAATGCTCATTCAAATATGTTCTTTTGCCAATGGTTCGCCCACGAAACCCCTATGTTTTTCATCATTCCCCTAATTATTGACCTATGTTCATAAAAATACTCAGCTACTTTTTAAGAGGTCAATTGCACAATAAACAAAACAAGAGCAACCTCCTAGAAAGACAAACAAAACCTACTTATCTCGAGCATTCATCTTTTCATCACAAGTCAAAAGTGTTTTAACAATTCTAAATGCAAACTCTACCACCAAAGACCACACAAATCTAGCCATTATATTTAGCTTCAAATCCCATGTCCCCTTTGTAGTTGCATTGTCTCCCATGCTCCATAGCTTGCACCATTCTCCTCCACTCAAAAGTAAAACAACAAACATTATACTAATCCCTAAACTTTCGCACAAATTTACAAACAAGCTTATCATCACATCTAAGGTTCCTTCAAAAAACCTTACAGTGAATAACAAAATGACAAAACGGGTTTTAACACCATGATTTTGATAAAGATTAGTCTATTCACATAGTAATCCTAAAAGCTTCCCATCCATCTTTTTCTGTTATATTTGTAACCACTCCCAAATTAAATCCCTCAATCATCATCATTTCAAAGTGCAACATGAAAAATTTGTAGATCCTTCTTAGGCTCGTCCCACAATTTTTCACCCTTACTTTTAATAACACAAATCCTGCCACCTTCATCTTGCTTCCAAAACCCATTGTTATCCAAATATTTCATAAATAAAAATGGCCCTTCCCAGCTAGACACTAATGTTTTCTTCTTTTTAAGCTTCTTCATTTTGACATAGGTTTCACCTGCAACAAAACTAAAAAACATTTTTTTGCCTTTTCTTAATGCATTTTATTTTTTTTGTTATGCTTACCCTAATTCACATTTTCAACCACTTGACCATGTGATCAACTGCATTTTCTCAATCATCTATTCAACAAGCACTATCATATCATCATCTTCATCATACACCTTAACCAATGGGCTCAAAAAATTATTAGTTCACAATCTTGGAATTCAATTAATAAAAATCATGTGTGGTGAGAAGCGGGTACTAGCCTACACACCACATCTATAATTAAATAAGATATGCGGGAGATTGTCATCCCAATTTTGTGCATGTTCAGCTGTGGTAGATAGTATTATTAGTCCATGCTTTAAAGTCTTCACCAATCATTCAACCATGTTGTTGCATTTAGGCCACTGAGGTGTTGTATATTGGTGTATAATGCTATAATTCTTGTAAAGCTAATCAAACTCAGCTGTCCATTCACCTCCATTATCATTCAAAATATATATGGGTATTCCAAACCTAAAAATGATGTCATCCTCCAAGAACTTGGTGGCAATCTTGGTGTCATGTTCCATAATAGCTTAGACCTCTATTCATTAAAAGTAGTGATCTATAACAACTAGAATATATTTGTTGCCATTGTGCATTACTAGTAACAATCTAATTATGTCTAGTGTTATCTAATAAAACTAATCCCAAACATGTACACTTTTGAATTCCTTTGGATTTATCTTAATACTGCCAATTTGTTTTTACCAATTGACATTGTGTAAAAACATGAACAACCTTCTATACATCATTAGTCTTGCAATGTTAAAACTAATGTTTTTTTGCTTCAGCAAATGTGCATCCTTCCTCAAAATGTCCAATTTCAAAATACAGAACAAAAATGTCATATGTTTACAGTCTTTTCATTTAGGAACAACCAGGTCATTAACCATTAATTTGTCATGGTCCCAGCTATATTGCATAATCCCCTTCCTGATTTTGGTAACCTCCCTTTCAACACATTTTACAGGGATTTATCCACCATTCAAGACTATTATAGTATGATTGTTTTACCACACATCCATATTCTTCGCATTATTCCATTCAAAGTCCATTTCCAAATCAAACTTGCTTCTATCAGAATTTTTTTCATCCACCATAGCTTGTGCTTCATTTATAAATTGTAAATGCATTTGAATATCCCACAGGTCCTTTTTCCTTCTTTTGAAGGTAGAATTTTGTGGCCTTCCTCCTCTACCTTTAATTTGGATCTCCATAAATTCTATATGAATATCAATATTTTTAGTGGTTATTGCCCTTTCAACAAGTTCAACCATGAACAATTGGTTAATAAGACTTCTACTACCCCATTGTTACAAAAAAAAATCTTATTTTGGAACTTCTACTTTTACAACAATCTCATTTATTTTACCAAGTGCTTGTGTTACTACCTTTGAAACAATTTTGTAAGACTCTGTGCTTGTAACTAAATGCATGATCCTTAACTCACGCACTACAATTGTTGACATAATCGACATTGATGCTCTTATAGCTACAAGTCCTTCAACCAGATTGTTGTTAATAATTAGCAACAAATGGAAAGTCCTATTTCTCTTATTTTTGTTAATGCATATTTTACAAATTGTAGGTGTTTCATTTGATTTTATCAAGTTTGTTGATTTCAGATTATCATCCCTTTTCTTTTGAACCAATTTCAAAA
>Ga0209208_10006930_pt1 | contig 15544 bp, 10 predicted proteins | sample S1TSphfallax_3_FD_187694 | JGI IMG/M metagenome (GOLD analysis project Ga0209208, IMG submission 187694) | Host-associated microbial communities from peat moss isolated from Minnesota, USA - S1T2_Fd - Sphagnum fallax MG (SPAdes) (version 2) | ecosystem: Host-associated > Plants > Peat moss >...
TTTGGTTAGAAACAAAAAGGTAACATGGAGTCTCTATGGAGTTTTTTTGCAATCAAATTAAAATTGTGCAAAATGTTGATATTCACTATCTTGGATGGAGAAGGTAAGGTGGTAACTAATGAAAAGGAGATGGAAATGATTTGATATAATTTCTACAAGTTATACAAGGTTAAGGAAATGACTTTTAAACAATTGGAATTGAGGATGAATATTTTACATTTAATTTTGAAAAAGCTAATTGAAGCAATTTTTAAGAAAAACTTCAATTTGCAACCAAATCAATGGTAAAAAATAAGTCACCTAGCATGTATGGATTGAGGTGGAATTTCACAACAAGAAATCATGTTCACAACAACTAGACCAGGCCTTGTAACCAAAGCTCCAAAATAACTATTCCATGGAAATACTAGGAATTAATAAACAAAATGACATTTCAAAAAATCATAGAGTTGTATTGTATTTACAACTTAGGTGTAAGATGGACACTTATATAATAAAATGTACACATTGTAAACATGGTTATAGTCAACCATGTTTAATTTTGTTGGCAAATTGCACTTCAATAACGTATGGCAACTATATAACAACTAGGGTAAATGTAAGACCCAATCAACGACTACTTTGCAACTAGTGTATGACCTTGACACATATGATCATATCACATGTATGCATTTTCATTGCCCATTAGATATGATGGTTTCAACTTGTTTGCAATTATTTGTCGGTTATGATTCCCATTGATACAACTAGTTGTGCCATTAGGTTGCCATTATATATATATATTGTGAATGTTGTTCAAATGTTGTATTACTAATTTTTCAATACATTGCAATTCACATCATGTTGCCTTACAAACTTGTCAAACCATTACATTCATTGAAAGTGAAAGTTTACTTTTGAAATGAAATTTAAATAATGTGTATAGTGTATTACAAATTCAATTAAGGTGTACATATGGATATACCTTTATAAACTTTGATGTTTTCTACCTAAATGTCTTATTGTTTCATTAACAAATGTAGATTCCTTCAATTTGATCATGGATTTATGGTTATTATTAAGACATTCACGATGAATTACAAAGGATTTTTTTTTGTTCTAACAACTAACATATAATAAATATGTAAGAAAAAGTAACCAAATCAACATGTGAACATTTGAGTCAAGTCAACCAAGTCAAACACATGCATTAGAAGAAATCTTATATTATGCAACCATTCAATTTGTAAATATATGCAACTAAATGTCATTTGTAGCTATGCTTGATCATTTTTACAACTAGTCACCATCCGTTTCAATCTATTATTTTTCTCGTGACTATGATGTAACTAACTTACAACTACTAAATTTTACATGTTTATATGTTGACTAGTTTTATGGGCCTTTCATTTAAGAAAATGCCTTTATGTTCAATTAGTTGCAAAAATAATTGTAATTAAATCAGTTTTAATTAATCATTAATAATAACTAGACAATTTAGTTTGTGAAGAAATTATTATTTATAAATCATTGGCTGAATAAATATTTACTATTTAATAGTCATTAGTTATTAACCATGACTCTTGATTAATTACCTAAATCAGATTATTGAAACATTTTATAACTAATCATATATTTTGGATTTAATTAAATAAGGAGTAATCAGATCATTATTATTTGAATAAGTGTTTAGAATATTTAATAATATTTAATACAATATTGATAAATATATAATAAAAATAATTTAATTATAAACATATTTGTTGATAAAAGTAAAGTGATTTTAAACTAACAAACTATTGTTTCATAATTTTAAACTAATAAATTAATTAATATGAATAATTCATGAATAATAATTATTTTATCAATTTATAATTTAATATCCAGTTAATCACCAATGTTTTTAAAGTAATTAATAAATAATAATTTATTACTTAATGACTTGGTATTAGTTAAAATATAATTAAATTATTTAGTTCATACTTTATACTAATTAATGAACTATTTGAGACTAATAATTTATCGATAATTAATGTTCATCTAATAAAACGATTATATCATATTAATATGACCTCGCTACTATAATTTAATCATACATTAATAAATATGATATATTTAAAAATGAACCATACAAAATGAAAATGATTTTTTTCAATCTAATATGCCTATAATATGGTCAAATATATGTTTAATATATTTTGAACACAAATTAAATATCTTAACATATTATGAATATAAGTCGAATATGCTTACTATACTTTGAATATAATTTAATCACACTTTAATATGTTAAATAAACTTAATAAATGTTTAATATACCTTGAATAAAATCTATATAGTATATTCTTAATGTAGTCCACAAAACCTTTGTGTGCATTAAATGCATAAACACACCATAACAAATAACCAAATTGCAACTAATTTTGCAACTAAATGAACATAGGAGCTTATTCTTGGATGAAAAATCCAATAACCGAATCAATATGGAAGGATGTGTAATTTAATAGTTGCACCATAGTTGCAAAAACAATCATAAAGTTTAAAAGACAATGACTAGTTGTAAAAATGATAAAATAAAGTTGCAAATGATAGGTAATTACATGTAGTCATATGTAGTTGCAAATTGAATGGTTACATAGTACAAGATTTCTTCTAGTATTACTTCTATATGATGTACATATATATTTGATGTATACTAAGGTGTTTTGAATTATATTAAAAGTATATTTATATATTCATGAATTTAATTATCCTATATTTAAAACATATTAAATATACATTTTGCATATATTGTTATTACATAGGTTAGGTAAGTTAGGAAGTAAATAGTTAAATAGTTAAGTAAGTAAAACTATTTATTATAAATTATAATTACAACACAAGGTGTCCATGTACACCAAATGTTTTGAATGGATTTTGAATGAATTCATTGGTCCATTGAATGGGAACTAATGAACTGCAACCACATTTTGTAGTAGTGTATATTTAATATAAAAATAGTTAATACTAGTTACAAGTTAATTAGTTAGTTCATAATAATATTTTTAAAAATTCCATATTTAATAATTAAATAATAATTACTTAGTACTTAATTCTTGTAATTAATATAAGATATTAATTAGTGATTTGATCATTTATTTTTTAATTAATGATAACATAAACTATGTAATTTATAATAGAAAATAATCGATAATTTAAAATAATAATATCATTTATTATTCATTAATGATTAACATATTATAATTGAAATAATTAATTAAATTTATTAATCATTAAACTATGTTATTATCCAATAATTTATTTTTTATTTAATTTTTTATGTTAATAATAATTAAATATTTAATTTTTAAATTAATATTATCATAAAATCATATATTGTTAATACAAAATTATGATTAGTTTATTATTTATAAAATTAAAATTAATGAATAATAACATATTAATTATTTTAAACTAACTAATTTTTAATTAATTATGTTTTATATTATTTAGTAATTCAATAGTTCATGTAATAGTTTAAATATTTTATGTTATTACTATTTATTACCTAATTAATAGGTAGTAATAAATAGTTGGTAGGTTGGTAAATGGGTAAGTAGTTAGTTAATGCCTAGTTAATCAATTAGTTTTAGTTAATTGGTTAGTTACCTATTACATATGGTTTACAAAATTGAAAAAAAAAAGATAAAGGTTATGGCATAAACTTTGTAGTTGCAACTTAATCACAAATTAAATTGTAACTAGTGTTGGTCTAATATCAATTTATTTTGATACCAATTGGTATTATTATTGGTGTTTAAAAAAAAAATTGATATTTAGTTTGTATTAGTATTGATTATTTTTAAATTTTTTATACTAACCTGGTATTAGTATTAAACTAAATATTGATTTTGGGTTGGTATATGCATGGTATATTATCTAGTATGAAATTGGTATCAGTTTAAGTCCCTAGCAACTTGTATTGGTATTAAGTTGGTACTAGATTTAAGTCATACCCAATTGGTTTGTTATTTGATACCAATGTTCATACCAATATTGATACCAACATTTGTCTATATTTACCAAATCAACATTGGTTGTAATTAAAAAAATTATCCCATATGTTTTCTTTACCATTTCCATCTTGTAAAAAATATAAGGAAGGTGTTTTGTTTCACATTTATATTAAAAACATGCATAATTAGGGATGAACCAATCAAAAAAGTTTAATTCTATAGTTTAACCCTAGAGGCTAACCCTAAAATAAAACCAAAATATTTACATATCTAGCTCCTAGATTACCTACTCACTTAACTACCTAGTCCTATTACCAACCCACCTAATCCTACCTACTTACCCTCTCACCTACTTATCTACCTAATATTACCTACCTACCTACATACCTACTTAAATATTGATTTAAATTTATTTTGACCAAAATTCAATTAACATGCCACATGGCAAATTTTTATTATGCCATGTGACATGATTTAACACCATCTAAATAGATTATGAGGATCCACTATGTATTTGAAAAACACAATTAAAAAAAATAAAATTACATGTCATGTGACACTTCGTAATAGGTTATAACATAATTGCAAATAATGGTGACTAGTTGCAAACTTTATACAAATAGTCAATGGATGAAATGTGACATGATGTTAAGTCATCACTTGCAATTAGATGTTGCATGTGATGTTTTTAATGCAACTAATTGGTTGCAACTTATTTTTGGTTGCAAATTACAATTGCAAATTGAAAGTTTTCTCCTAATGAACTACAATGCCATTAATAAAACTTATTTATTCACTAAAATGCAACATACATAAAATTTGATAGAGTTTAATGTCCCCAACAAGTGATTTGTGCCAAGGACGACATAAAAGCTATTGCTACTACTAACCACATAGCTATGGCAACTTTGAACAATAGTTTTGTGGTCATGTGTTGTCAAGGTTGAATGTCCTTCTATTTGTTCTGTATCAATTTCCCTTTTGAGATGGATTTCTCCATTTGCACCAACAAGAAAAGGTGGAAAACTAGTTTAAAACCATTTTGAAAATCTAATGACTATATTTGCCCGTTTAGAAACATTTCTTATATTATGCAATGCCTATTGCAAGCATATAATCATGTGCACATATATTGGCCCAAAGCCAATTTTTTTAACCCTAACCACCATGAACTTGATTGTAACCCTAAACATCCAAAAAATTATATGATGTACCAATGAAATGATCTTAGTATTTAATATGTGGGCAACAATTCAAAATCAATGAAAACCCACCAATGCACTTTGTAGGATGGATGGTATGTGGACATGAAATATCTTTTCATTGTATTCATGTACATTGCTTAACCACGGTGGTTAGCTATGTTGTAAGAATCCACATGCATCTACCTACCTAGTAGCCACCAAGTACCTTAACTATTTGCTTGCTTACATAGTAACCACTTACATTCCCTACTTACTTACCTATGACACTTTTCAACTTATATAAATAGTTAACAATCTTGGCATGTTACTTGGTTTGCAAGGTCAAACTCAGAGTCTAGGTTCTTGTGACCTTGACTTGACTTCAACCAACACCCTTTTGGTGGATTTGGAACAAAAACTGACATGTGGAAAGTCTTTTCTTAGAACTCGAATTCAAACTAGAATCATGAAAAAACAACCTTTGAACACATGTCTAAGTTCGTTACATTAGCAAGCTGAACTTTTTTCGAAATCTTTAGCTTACTAAATTGAACTTTATAAGTAAGTGATTAGTTCTAACTAGTCGTAGAACTTCATATGTCCTATGCAATCCCCCATTGTAATTTGTTGTAAAACTTCAAACCTATATGATCTCTAGTCCATGGGAGTATGTAGTAGTAATACATTAAACTAGACTTACCTGTTAAATCAGCTTTCAAGGTTCTTGAACTTGAAAAAAAGTGTGCCAAAACTTCAATCGCAGGGTTCAAACTTTTGAAGAACCTGAAAACTTGCCAGAAAAGAAATTTTCAGGGTCAAAACTAGGATTGGAAGTTCTATTTAAATGGAAGTACTGGCCTAGGTTTAGGGTTTAGGGTTAGTTAGTTAAATAGGTAGTGTAAGGGGCACAGAAGAAGGTTCTTCATACAACATGGGCAAAACATAGCAAGGTGGAGAACAGTCCCAAACACTGGTGATTTTTTTCTGCCCAAAAATAGATGAATTTTGTATGATTTTGTGTAGAGTTTCATTGGATGACCAACTTTGACGATCCATTTCTTCCTCATCTCGGGTTCGATTTTGCACAATATGTTTTCTACATCATTCATATAGATGCCTTAATTTCTTTACCCTCAATAAAGAATGGTATCTTTGTGCAATCCTCCAAAAACTTGTAATTCTGAAAGCTGCCCAAAACTTTAGAGACAAAACTTTCAACGGTGGGGATTTTCCATTTCAGAACCAAATCCTACTTTTTTAAAACCAAAGGATTCGGCTTGAAGTCCTCTCCCAACTCTATAAAGTTGAGATTTTTCAAAATTCCGACAAAATTCATCACTTTTGGCCACATTTGTGATTGCTGGTCTGACTTTTGTATTGGGACTGTTTTGGTCAAATGTCAATTAAACGGTTAATGCCTCCAAGCTCTCAGAAGTCTTCTACATGTTATAAAGGAAATGGCAAGATCAGGATTTTTGTGGATGGTTGGTTTATGTTCTAGATAACTGAAGAGAGCATGCAGGTTACCTCGAGCATTCAAGGTGTGCTCACCACTTACAGTAACCAGTGCACTCAAGCTAGTTACTACTACTGTACATAACCATCCCTCCTGAGAATCAAGATGCCCTCTTTTCATTCATGTAAAAAGCAGTTATGAAATCTCCAAACAAGCAGCAGAAAGGTTCCCAAAATCATTGGGCCGCCAACAAGAGCGCAGAGTGGAGTTTACCTTGTGCTAACTAAAAGGTCACTAATGAAATGGAGGTTGAAGGTTCCAACCTAACAACCTTGCAGGCAGATAGATTCCATTTTGCAAAACAACGCATGCAGAGTGGGGCCTGTACAGCACGAAATTGTGTTTCGTAATCTCGCACCGCACTTGCCTGCCTCAAGCCTCACGCTAGATAATGCCCTGCAAGGCATTACGTACACATTAGAATCTGTCCACCTTTAGAGCTGAGGAGACATCAGCCACAACTTACCATATACAATCCATGGCATGGCATGGCATGGCATGGGTTCACCAGATCACCCAGTCACTATTTTCTTCTTCCTGTTTTTGTTGCGTTCACATTGTTTTGATTTCACAAAAGTGGCAGATTTTTGCTGGAAAGAACACATAACACTGAAAATTTATGTTTTCCCAAGTTTTTTTTTCTCAAGCACATTTCACAAAATAACTAGTTGTGTTTGCCCCCATACATGCTTGGTAAAACCTAAAATCATACATGCATGTCTACTATCTTAGGGCAATAATAATTTTTTATAACATAAAAAAATAAACAATACAAAAAAATTAATTTCATTATGATTTTTTTCATTAAATCTTCATCAAAGCCTTATCAAAAAATTAAAGATAACATGAAATTAATTAAAAAAAATTATATCTCATAAATGAATTTTATATTAAAATTTTAATTTATCTAAAAATTGATGTATTTTATTCTAATCAATTCTTGCATAATCTTTCAAAGAATCTCATTTGAATAAGATTTAAAAGAATTGAAGCTAATTATTTGTATGTTTAACAAACATATTCCATTTTAAAAATTAGTAATATGAAATGTTTTTACATTTTATAATGATATGAAACCTCATGATACAAAAAGGCAAGTGACATGACAACCCAAAAAAATAAAATGATTTAGAGGCATGATTAAATTAGGTACCCAACATTCGTATTTTGAGAAGAAACCCAACAGATAGATGAATAGACTTCAAAACAACCCATCAATTGGATGGGTGCATCCAAAATCTACACATGTGAGTCCATTAGCTTGGAGCAATAACAACAAGCAATTAATCATGTAATGTCTCTGCCCTAGAGTGTATGGATATTATTTAACTTATGTGATGGTATTGTGGAACATAATTTAACAATTTGAATGCAAAATATATTGGTTTGTGGTCAGTCCAATATGCTTCAGCAACTTTTGAAATACATTGTTGGATGGGTGCATTTGTCCATATGACTACCATAAATTGTTGTGATTTCTTTAAACTGAAGTTTCATTGAGTATTGTTTCATAAAAAAATTTCATTTCATTTGGTTGTGCTAAGTTTTGGTCAAACATGTCAATGTTGAAATCACCCATTATTATGGTTGGACAATATGTTGGCATTACATCCAAAAGTTTTTGAAGTTGATTTATGAATGTTGAGAATAATGATGTTGAAGATTTATACATGGCTATTACATGTATAACTTTTTTTGTATTTGTATTGAATGTTGATGTAATAAATTTAACTCCCAAAATGGTAAATGTTTCATGTGATGATAATGTTTTGAATTTGTCATATATTACCATTGTGCCATTTCTTGCATATAAATTTATGCTAGAATTTTTTTTTGGATCAATAAAAGAAATAATATTTAATATTTGTGGATTGAAATGTGTTTCATTGAGACATAATATATGGGATGCTTTCAAATTGTAATAAAACAAAACATCATTTTTATGTCATGATAAGGATCTAGTGTTGAGAGAACAAATAAAAACTTGCGAATGACAAAGTGTATGTGGTGTAGGAATTAAAACATCCCATTGTGCAAACTTTGTTTGCAATTGATGCATTTCTATAGCAACACTTGGGTTGATTTGAAAAAAAATCATTTGTAAAGGTTGAAAGAGGTAGAGATTTTTTTTGTTTTTAGTACAAGAAAGTGATATATATGTTAAACCATGTTTATATATTCTATTAAGATCAAAAGCCAAGTGATCAAATGTTAATCCTTGTGTTCGATGTATAGTATGTGCTACAATTAGTTGAATAGGAAATTTCATCTTTGTTATAATATGAGTTGAATTTGAATCAATTTGGATATCTATATATATGGGTTTTATACGTGTCCATGTGGGATCTGTATTTTGTGTTCATAAAAGTGTGCATTTTTTATTCTTATCAATTGACCACTTTTAGGGTTATTAAACAAAATCCAAATGACTTCTTGTGAATTATGCAATTTACTTGAAGCTTGGAAAATCCCATTTGCACCATTTACTAAACCATCATGTGTTGAATAATTACCAACACAAAGTTGAACCAACATGTTTTTATTTACTCAAATTTTTGAATGTAATATGGTAGTGAAATTTGGATCATTTTGCAATTGAAATGATTTGGGGTATGTATCATGATTTTTATCTTTTGCATGAAATATGTACACATTTCCATCACTTTGTATGAAGGTTGATTCAATGTGTTTAATGATTTGGGGCATGTATCACAATGTTTATCTTTTGCATGAAATATGTACACATTTCCATCACTTTGTATGAAGGTTGATTCAATGTGTTTAAGCCTTGCTTCATTTGTATAAAATACATATGGAAGTTTTGGATTTTTAGGTGGTGTACAAAAACATTGACTACTTATTGTATCTATGTCAAATTATGATTATGTGGCAATTCAACATCGATTTAATATGTTGATGATTTGTTTATCACTTTGACACATGATTTGTTTCAATGCATAACATTTGATATTTTCCATCCAAAAATTTAGTGTTAGACTATCAATATTGTTCATATTGATTTTGAAAATTCTAGCATCACAATAGGTTGAACTTGATAAAAATCACTTTGGTTTGTGCAGGTTCGTGTGAATGATTGAACTGCTTGTCAATATTTCTAGTCCCATCTCGGAACTCTAACAAAGCCCTCTACCCCCGAAGTGCTGTGAGCTAGGGGGCGTGCCCCAACTCCCTCTCCTTTCGATGTTCACCTTTGGACTTATAGTTGAGTCCATCAAGAAGCTTGGGGGTGCATCACCATTAGTCCAAAACCTGGTCACAATGCAATGATTGAAAAAAGGGGGAAAAACGAATGGATAGATTGACTGAATTTCGATTGCCATCTATCCAAAACCCTAGTTGCAATGCAAGGAGTGGGGGAAAAAAAAAGAAAAAGCGGGTGCAAATGTCAATTGAATTTCGATCGCCACCAATCTTAAACTCTAGTCACAATGCAACAATTAATAAAATTATAAATAAAAAAAGGTGTTTACTTTTAATATATTTTATTTACAATTCACATATTTATGTTAATTGAAATGCTCTAAAAAAACAAAAAGACAAAACAAACTACATACCATTGTGTAATCTCTCCCATTAAGCGCAGAGCCAATAAAAGGATAAAACAAACTACATGCCATTGTGTACTCTCTCCCCTTAAGGGCAGAGCCAATTATATTTTACCACCCAAAAAATCACAAACTGAACTAAATCTCAGGTTTGTAGTTTGTACATTGACCTCTGCATTATTTTTTTCCGACTAGAATGTTGCTGAGCATTTCAATGAACAATTCTAACAGGTATAAAATATTGAATACCCATTCATAGGTAATAAGCTTTGTCATCTAGTTGATACATGACCTATGGACCACTAATATGCAAATTTGGGTAGGATCTCCTACATAACAATATCTTTAATTAATGGTAACACTTTGATTGACCAAAGAGAGGCTGAATTCAGCATGTAGTTCAGATTTATTATCACATGCCTATATTCACAGTAACATGTGCACTCTCGCTAGTCCATATTGTGCTTCATGTTGTTTTCAGGAAACTTGACATCTTAGTAACTTCATACTGAGTGCATCTCCAGCAAATGCTCAGTATATGACCCTGCACTGCAAAATTGGATGAAGAAAAATAAAACACATGCCAGTTTGGCCACATTTTTGCAAAGTTTGATGAGGTTGGTAAAAGGCACAGCAAAGACTAACATCTACCAGAGAAGAGTGTAATAAATATGATCTGATCGCTTCTTCCTGTGTCTCATTGGCTAATCGTAATAATTGGTTCAAGTGGTTTGTTATTAGTAGCTCCCACCTATTTGTAGTCCTATTTTTAATTTTATGGTATGGTTGGGCCACAGTGAACAAGCACCCACCCCAGCACCGCAAAGGATGAATGGTAAGTTGTCTGGAAACAGTTTTCCGTTGGGTTTCAGTTGCTTTTAGGTGGGTACCTACCTGCTAACAACCCAGGTTCGGCAAGTAGTAAAAACAACCCTTACATATGTATAAACCAGTGTTGTGTTTGTAAATGGTTTGAGACTTACACTCCATGGAAGTGTAAAATCTCATAATGAAATTTATTTACACTCTGTGTAAGTGTCTATAAACCGAGTTTCACCTTGTCTTTCATGTTTCCTGAGCGCCTCCACTGCTGCTACATATATTTTCATTGCTCCTACCTGTACAACTATTATAATTACTTTACAACCTTATGCATTAAATGATGAGAATCAGCATTTCATACTCAGATTTAATAAAATTTCCTCACTTCATGGTGTTTGAAGGTGAAAGGATGCCCGAAGACAAGGTGACTTTATGAATAACCTTCATATATACACTTATACTTACACACCCTAAAACATTTACAGAGGGCCATGTAAATATACTTGATAAATATCTACACTAACTTGGTGTAAGTGTAAAAGAAACTATATACACATCAACAGTGGAAGTGTAAAAATGTTTAGACATGTAAGCATAAATGATTTACACTTACACCATATTTACATGCTATATATACGACAATTGACAGTTACACGTCCAACACTGGTTCAAACCATCTACTTACCTAGAAGTTGCCTATTTTCTGCTTATCTGCCTGTATATGACACCTATTTCCTTCAAAATTGGTTATCTCAATTAAGGTTAATCCACGACTAAGTGTTCAATTAAGGTTAATCCACAACTAAGTAATAACACGCATCCAGTGGATGGTGCACTGGTGGGTGCTGGTTCACTGCAGCCATATGGTTTCAGTTTGCTCTCTTTCCTTTGTAGGAGGTCTGGCTTGGATCTTAGGTATTTTTGTAGAGTCCCAAACCAGGCCCAGCTGGAGATGCTCTTAGAACCTTGGTGCGATTTATTAGATTTGTTGGTTATGTTATCAGTAACCGATATAAATAAGCCAACTGCACTTTGTATAAATTATAATATTTTTCATCATCTGAGGATATAGTACAAGTTGACAACCATGTTGAAGTGTTGGGTGGTGTGAAATTCCATTAATATGTGGTTGATTTAACATATGCATAAACTATTACTTGTAAAATATTTGAAATTCGTAATGAACAAATCCCACTTTTTTTAGATCGTTATTCAACAATCTTTAATTACTACTCCACAAGAATAACAGACCTCCTCTACCCCACATGTATAACAGGCCCTCTTCAATCTCAAGGCTTGAAGTTTCCACCTGAATCATCACATATGTTCTCAGACTTCAAACATTACAGAAAAGAACTTTTTCAACAATCCTCATTACTGAAATCCACCAAGCTCTCTTCAATGCCCACTTAGAGATGTGTGAAGAAACATGCCCAAGATGCAGGCATAGCCATTGGTAATGCTGGAAATTTTACAACCAATCCTGATAAACAGACAATGACTGGCACAGCTGCATTGACTCCATGAACTTTTAAAAGGCGATAACTCCAAGCTTTAAGAGTGTGCTACAGACAGTGCTGGCAACTAGCTCATTCCTCTTTCTGGACATCTATTTGTTCAGGTGGTGCAGGCGAAGAATTCACCACTGCTGCAAATGTTCGATCAGTCAGCATCCCTGCGAACCATGAGCAGTGTATTCCATCAATATAATATCAACCTACTTAGCAATAGCACCCTCCTACATACACAGTAGACAATAAATCAAGTACATTTGCTCTCACTTGTAACCAGTAGCATTGGGGAGCCTTAAAAAGTAGCTTAAATAAGGGATTTCATAGACCAATCAACCCCCATGCCTGCCTAGCTTTGCAACAGAAGCTGGCTTTTTCTTTGGAAAAAGTACACTTATTTTATGTTGACCTAGTTCATTCACCATGTTCATCACTCGTAACAGATTTGAGCACAAAACATTATCAGAAAATTTCAAACAAGATTCAATGCTCACATTGCTGGAATTCAAAAGGGGAAAGTTTGGTACCTGTGGGACGGGGCATCTCTGGTGTGCGCCACACATCTGTCCTATGACCTGCAATAAGTCCAAATCATGTACTCACTACATATATCTTTTAGTTAAAAACCTGTAGCTTTTGCTTACTTGTCAGACAAAAATGGAAATTGAAAGTGGTCCTTTCATCACAAAAAGGAAGGAGGTAAGAGAAGGAAGCAAGAGAAACTCAGGAAGGAGAGTCACTTCGAAGATGGCTTATTGTGTCAGAGCCATGCACAACATCCTTCATGCCAGCCAAGGCAGATTTCAGCTCCTGTGTCTGTGTCTCCAGTGCTTTTATGATACTGCTCAACTGCTGTCCTTCTGCCCACCCGACCACCATAATCTCCAGGGTCAGTAACATCCCATTTTTTACATATGAGGCAACAAGAAAGATTGTCTGCTACAAATACCTCTTTTGAGCTCAATGCCTGATTCCTTTGACATAAATCAAACTATAAGCACCATGAGAGTGCTCCCAGATGCCTATAGGTATACTCATTGACTAGAGCATCCTTTGATGTGCAGAATCCAACATTTATTCTTCATATGTAGTTCTGACAAACAAAGAATTAGAGGAGACCTTTGGCCCTGGCATGAGCTAAGTCCCGAATTGCTGCTGCCACTTCAGATGCTGCAGCTGCAGCCGCTGTAGCAGCAGCTGTTGCAGCCTCACTAGCTTGAGGCTCTTTGGTGCTTATTGAGGGCTTAGTGTCAATATTGCCTTGGTCTGCCACAATGCTCCGCACCCATTCCTTGAATTTTGGTATCAAGTATGCCTGGACACATAGTCAATCCTTTCTGTAATGTCAGGATCCAATGTAAAGATGCAACATTCTTTTGTTCAATGTGCTGCTCATTGGAACTCCTCGATATAGAGCAGACAGATGGTGATACATGTGGAACAAATGGCTGATGCACTTGCAGACAATGCTAATTGATTCATAAAGCAACAAGAGTGTGCCTTGTAACATAAAAACAATTGCAAGCATAATTGAACATTATGCTTTGATCCTTGACCCAAATGCCCTAAGCCATTTAAGACTAACTGCCTTCTTAGATGAAGCTATTTCAAATGCTAGTCAGAAATTGCAACTGGGATAGCAGCAGAGGGAAGAAAAAGATGATCTACCTTTGTGACAACACCGGTGCAAGCACCTGCTGCTGCCAAAATCCCAGCTGCCAGGAGCCTTTGTCCCCAGCTGGTTGCCCCCTTTGGACCCACTGCTTGCACAGACTTCCCAACAACTCCTGCTGCTTGCTGCTGCTGGAGAGGCACAACTGCTTGTGGGGTTGATGCCTGGGCTTGGATACCTGGTCAAAAGAACCTTGCATCATCAAAACAAGCCCAAAACTTAAAGCTTCTCCTACACAACCATGAGTTCAAACAAAGCTTCCTCCCAAACACATACAAACACAATAAGCAGTAGTTGTCTGCAAAACATGCAAGCCAGTATTCCCACATCCCTTTCAAGAATTTTGTGACTATACCAATGTCCTTTCTCTCAAGAAGAACTTCCTTACCACTTGATGGCAGAGTGGTTCCAGCATGATCAGATGTTGGTGGATCCTGGCAAGAAGAATCCCATCCCCATCCCCACTTCTTCTTCTCAGACAAGAAGACAGTAGCAAAAGAGGGCTCCAAAGTTTGCAGATAAAGATTTGAAGTAGGTGTCTATTTGGAAATAAAAAGCAGAAGCGGGTATGAATGAATCTCAGACTAAGTGGGAGATAAAAAATTCCAAAGAAAAAGAAGAAGCGGAGAACACCATACCGGAACACGCCTGAAAGCTTCATCAATTTCTTCTCTAGTGAGACCTTTCCTTTCAAGGAAAGAGCGTCTGTGCACGATCGGCGATGACCTAACTTTAGGATTGGAGAGAAACTTGACGGCATTACCCACTTCAGTTTCTCTAATGGGTTGTGGCTCCAACCGCCATGGATCACTCTTTCCCTTCTGCTTCTCTTGAGGCTCCTCTGCAATTGCTTGGCCTGCTCCTTTCTCCTCCACACGATTGCCTGCTTCTGTTTCTTCTTGTTGCTCTTGAGAGATCACCGCCATGGGTTACACTCTGTTCCCTTTCTCTGTCTACTGCTATGGCCACGTTCTTACTGAGTGCCCCCTTGTTTTCTTTCTTCAATCTCCACCAAGCAACGAATTCTCTGCAACTCTCCTTGCTTGATTTTGCTGAAAAACCTTTGTCAAGAGGAATTCAGCACGTGTGAAAAAGACTGCAACCCATCAACAAATTCAGTTCACTTGTCTAACTTAAAACTGACAATTCCTATTCTCTGTTTTGTCCAAACTGATAATTCTTCTTCTCGAAAAGAGAAAATTTGTTCCCAGAAACAGAAAATAAAACAAAATTGCTGGCTCTCTCTGTGGCACACTAGAGGATCTTTAAGATGCTAAATCTTTGCAGCTCCAAACTCGT
>Ga0209208_10006931_pt1 | contig 15544 bp, 12 predicted proteins | sample S1TSphfallax_3_FD_187694 | JGI IMG/M metagenome (GOLD analysis project Ga0209208, IMG submission 187694) | Host-associated microbial communities from peat moss isolated from Minnesota, USA - S1T2_Fd - Sphagnum fallax MG (SPAdes) (version 2) | ecosystem: Host-associated > Plants > Peat moss >...
TAGTCATTTTGTTTGTTGGCAAGGAAAGAACATTGCAAATTGCTGGTGAATATGACTACCAAGTTTTGCTTCCACTTATTGTTGTTGTATACAACTTTTTAAACCCAAGTGATCCAAGTGTTGTAACTTTTGGCTCTACATCCTATAGTGTTAAACCCACAAGTCTTTACAATTTTATGGAAACTAACAAGGAAATGGCATCATCAATGAATTAAAGGTTGTTTTGGGGCAAGATTGGGGTGGATATATGGGATATTTGACTTACAATATTATGGGACATATTTGGGGTTATTTTTATGAGTGGGTGAGGAAAAAGTAGGGAAATTTTAAATATGTTATAGCTTAATTAAAAGGTGAAGAGACCATATTTCAAGGTGGTGTGACAATTGGATGAAACCCTAAACATGAAACCAAATGGAAATTTTAAAATGATGTTGAGTTTTTAAAAATATTTATAACACTATAGGTTTGACATTTTCAAACCTTTGTAATATTTTTTTTGGAATAAAACTTTTTATTTTTTGTCTCATAATTTTGTTAGTTTTGGATATTATAATATGTAATGTAGTTTGACGTTTGCATGTGACAAAAATGTTCATTTTTGTTGGATTAAAAATTTCAATCATTTGTAAAAAAAATTCATAAAATAAAAAGTTGGGTATTTCCCAAGTTTTTGGTTGTTTTGCATATTGGAATTGAAACCATCAATTATAGAACAAATACCTAAAAACAATTCAATTTGAAATTAGGTTCAAATTTTTAAGTTTTTTGTTTGTTTTGCATATTAGCATCAAAACTGAAGGTTATGGAATTGGTGTAATTTGAAACTAGGTTCTAGAATAAGATCAAAGTGACCCTAAAATAAACAAGAATGAAGTTCTAGTTCTTTTTTTAAAAATGAAATTGAACTAAAACTAGTCATTTGATTTTTTTAGGAACTAGCCAATACATGTTCAAACTTGGCTTATTTACTTGGTATCATTGTAACTATCAAAATGCAATTTTGGACTAGGTAAATTAGTGACTCAATGAAAGTTACCAAAAGTAATGGAAAGAATGCAAAACCTATTTGTGAATACTAGTGGCCTCAATCCAATTACCAATCATAACTAACCAATGTGAAAAGTAAGACAAATTGCCATACTAAGTTGATTGGACATCTTGTCAATCACCTTTTAAATTTATTATTGTGCATTTTTTATTTTGTATCTATTTGCCATCATTTTTGTCACAAAAGTCATTTGAATACAATGTTGTTGTGCAAACATTATGAATGTATGACATTAATGAAATATTTGAAATGGATGTATGATCAATGTTATTTTTGTCTATGATGTTTTCATCCAAGAAACATTTTGGTTATAAAAAATAGGGCCAATGAGAAATAGCGTTGATACATAAAGTTACAAATAATAGGTTGTAGGTTATTTCTTATAATTGTGACCCAATAGTTGACTAGGTTGTCAAGATTCACACAACTATTGGCAATGTTATTTTTTACCATGGTTGTTGGATTGCCTACATCCTTTGTAGCCATATAAGTAGTGTATTTAAATATGTATTTCCATGCAAAGTAACATGTAGGTACTTGCTAGAATAGTGAGAAACCTTGGTAAGCCAAAAAAAAGACAAGGAAAAAAAAAGGATTATCAATAGATTTTCCAAAAAATTGAAAGAAAGACTTGTCATTATATTTTAATATTAAAATTTTCCATTAAGTTTAATTATTTAAATTTAGCCATTAAATATATAATTTAGGTTTAGCCATTAAATTCATTTTAGGTTCAGCCATTAGAGTTAATCATTAAATAATTTTAGTCATTAACTAGATTTAACCGTTAAGTTCTGGACCCTACTTGGTTGTTGTTTTGCATATCTGGTTTTTCCTCACTAAGTGGTAGCCATTAAGGAATTCCATTCTAATTAACAAATTATGTGCACCGCCAACTAACACAAGCAACAACCATTTCCAATGAGTGCAAACTTTTGTATAGGATTGCAAGATCATATTTCTTGTTGCACTTTTCTTCATTTCTTAATTGCACATACAAATTGATGCAATATAAGTCCTTTTTTTCACATTCCCAATTCATTAGGTATAAAACACCAAAATTTTAAATCCTATTTTGAAACATTTAAGTTTTTCTATTTATTTCCAACCTTGTGTTTCCAAAAAAAATGGATGTCATTTTCCATTTGAAAAAATACAATTCATGTTGTGATTAAAAAAAATTCAATGAATTTTTATCAAATAGTGACTTATTTGGTCATAACCCATGTTGGGCAAGTACAAAATTTCCATTAATAATTAGTCGTGTTTTTAAAGATATTGCAAAATCGAAAAATCATTATTGTAAGGTTTTTATAAAAAAATCAGAATTGAATAATCATTTGTTTTGATTATTTAAAAAATCAAATAACCAATAGTTTTACAAAAGGAATTGGTAAAAATTCAATAGTTGTACAAGCAATTATTTGACTTTCTTTCAACATGTTAGAGAATTGTGATTATACATTAGAATTGATTCTTTGATTTTTTTGAGAGAATTGTTGTTATGAACCCTATGAACCATTGTGAGAACCACTAGTAGTTCATTGTGTGTTATTGTTATTGTTAATCACCTAACATGGATCATAACCCCAAGCGATTCTAAACATCAAACTCCGAATTGACTTGGTCACAAAACTATCATGTTTGTAATTTTAATCTTAAACATTGCATTTTCACATCAAATTGTAAATACCATGAGTGCATGGCCATAGTGAACCAACACCAACACTAATGTTGGGTGGTTTTTTTTTTTGAGAACCATCAAGTATAATTCTTAAAATAACTTTTAAAACCCATTTTGATTTTATAAAAAAAATTCCATCTTTAAAATAATCGATTAGGGTTTCAAAATTTTCAAATAAATAATTATAAACATTTTTCAAATCATCACTTTTCATATTTTTATTTGTTAACAAAAAAGAGAATTCAAATATTTGGTCCAATGACCCATCCTTGAAAAGAATTGAACTACCAATAGAATGAGAGTTCAAACTTCAAACAAGTGAGACAACAACTTGGTAAAAACATTGTGAAATAAACCCATGCGATATCTAAATTCTCAAGTTTAAAAAAAGCAAATCAAAGGCCATATATCTATTGATCTTCCAAACTTCAAATATAAAATCATGGTGCACATTTAAAGAACCATAGAGGTCCATGAAACACACATATTTAAGACTTGTCAATATCAAGTTGTCAATGTGAATGGCAAATGCCACACATGAAAATGAATGTTAAAACCCATTGTAACAAAAAAGAAGTTATGTACAACTCTTTGAACCTTATTGGATTATGTGTACAACTCATAGTAAACTACATTAGAATAACAATAGATCCAAGAAATCCTTCTTAATCATTCAACATCTCTAATAATACAATCCCTAGTGTAAATTATTGTCTCCATACCATCACAATAATATCTAACAATTGGTTCAAACCATCAAGGAAAACATGGTAAAATTTGTAGATATGGTGGATCAAATCTCTTCAAACCACCTTTCCTAAGGCTATCTCACTTGACATCAATTAACTGCATTATTGTCTTATGCCCCAAAATTTCCCAAAGATTCATTAAGGCAAATTTGATAAGAAAACATTAGCACCATTAACAAATATATATCTTTTTCACAAAGTCCTCGTAATGGTGCAACACCACAATCTTGGAGTTCCCAAAAGAATGGGTTTCTTTTTTCATTCAATTTCCATAGGTTTCCACCTCACATTCCCAACATCCCATGAATTACAACTTTAGTGCCTTCTTTATATTAACCTTTTAGTCCCCTAATGATCTTTGTCATTTCCACCAAACCCACATGTTTTACTCATGTTATTGTTTTGCACCTATACAATCTTCAAATTCTAGAGCATAACAAAAAGGAATTAGAGTCAAAGAAAATTCAATATTTGATTGTGAGCATTTCTCCTAGATAGTCGTAACAAAAAGAAAAACCTCACTAAAATACTACAATTTCAAACAACTTTATCTAATCACTAAGAATTAGCTATAGGTACTTAGCACATCCAGAGTGCTCTTTCTTATTTTTTCTATTGCACACCCCTCTTTTAAAACCAGCCATTGAAGTATCTTTTCTAAGCTAACCATCACCAAAGATCATCAATAGCTCAAAACAAAAACTTGCTCCTTTGTTGTCTTGATACGATTCACACAACCACAACATCACTAGTTTTTTCGATGCCATTAACATGCAATAGATAAACAATCACACTCATAGTCATTAAAGAAAATAAAGATCCATCAAATACCCATTTTCTTGTCACTTCAAACTTTTGATGATTTGATTTATTTTGCATTAAGTATTCATCTTAGTGAAATTCCATTGTACTCCATTTCATCCCACGTATGTAACAACTACCTTTCACATTTAGTTGTGTCCCCACAATTAACGTCTATTATGTTTTAGAATGATACAACTACAAATCCACGCTAGGACATTCGCATAGTTGCTCATCTTTGCCCCTAATGATGCATTTTTGTCTACCATCATCATGTCCTACTCATCCACATATCCAACAAAAAAATAAAGCCCTTCCCAACTCGTTGTCATTAACTTCTTATAATTTGGTTTTTTCATTTAACTAAGTCAATTCCAATTTGAAAAAAAGGAAACAATTGCTCTGTTTTTCATAATGCATATGTTTCCTTTTGTTGAACTTGGGTAAGTCATTGTTTCCCAATATAGACGTGTAATTTCAAAACCAATTCCATTTTTGTAATCATGTGTGTAATAATATTATTCAGTGTTGAATCTTCATTAAACATATGTGTTAGCACATTTAGGTGGTTATCAGTTTTCCACTAAAGGGTATGTCCAGGGAGAACCATGAAAGGAAAAAATTGTGTGCTTGTTTGGATTCCGCACAAGTACCCAAACAACACCCTAGGTAATTGAAAATCATTAGTCTTCATGTTCTCCTACAAAGTTGACATCAAAATAATTGCATGTTTGATGGTTTTGACTAGTTTATCTACCATTCCATTGCATCGAGGTCAATGGGGTGACATAAACTACTATTGTATATCATAGAGCTTGTAAAGGTTGTCAAATTCTACAAACCATCACCACCATTATTTGTGAAAAGAAACTTAGGTACCCCATATACATAAACTACTATTGTATATCATAGAGCTTGTAAAGGTTGTCAAATTCTACAAACCATCACCACCATTATTTGTGAAAAGAAACTTAGGTACCCCATATCTATAGATAATGTCTTATTCTATGAACCTTGCAACATTAGTAATTATGTGATCACATACTGCCTTAACTTCACACCACTTAGAATAATGGTTAATTTCCATTAAAATGTATTTATTACTTTTATTCCTTTTAGGAATTGGTCCCACAATATCAAATGCCCACCTGTAAGACAAATCACATATTGGAATACATTAAAATCCTCGATATCATATCTCGTGTTGCTAATCCATTTTATTAATTGGCATTCCTTGCATGCTTTAGTACCAAACATACTTGCTCCATACGGTTATGCCAATAAAAACTTTTACATACTTTTTGCCAATGTCGTTTTTTCCCCAAATGTCCAATCTTTTAATGTAACTCTACAATAATGTTTATCCTTTCCCCATGTTTAGGCAATTGTAACATGTTTTTGAAAAACAACTAATATGAATGCCATACATAATAATGAACCCTCTTCTTGATTCTTACCATCTCTTCTTTATCAATTTTTTTACCAATTGAATGTAGTAGTTTTTGAATTTTTTTTTGGATGACTTGAATATCTACACTCCACATGGGAAGCACATCTTTGCCACATCAAGATGGTGTTGCAACGGGTAAGAGATGTTAACCTAAAACTTAACCCTACCAAATGCATATTTGCTACCAAAAATCTTAGGTTGCTTAGACATATAATTGGTAGAGCAAGGACCAAGCCTAACCCCAAAAATGTTAAGGTTGTGATAAAGTTCCCAATTCCTAGGACAATTACCAATGTGCAAGCCTTTTCGGGTTTAACCAAGTATGACAATAATTATAGTAAAGGTTATGAATGAATAATGGTATTGTTTTTTGAACTAACCAAACATGATTTTTTCAATGGAATTTGGATTGTCAAAAGGCTTCTAAAAAATTGAAGCAAACCTTTGTTTTTGACCTAATGTTGATGAGACTAGCTTTTAGTAGAACCTTCATCTTAGACGTAGATTGGTCTACCAAGGGAGTTGAAGCCATTTTGTCCCAAGAGGATGGGAGAATGGAACACATCATCGCCTATGCTAGTAAAGGATTGTCATTTATCCATAAAAGACCATGCGGTTGGCAATAAAAAATTTGGCAAAGGTGCATGATCAACCCATGGAAGGGGAATGTTACACTATGATATGGGGGATCATGCATTTTTGCCAAATTTTTTATCACAATTGTTTAACTTTGAGGATAGATTGTAAACCACTGTAATGGTTGGCTACAATGTTTGATGCATACAATAGGAGGGGGTGATGGATTGACATGCTACAAGACTTCAACTTCAAAATTCTACATTACCTAAGCCCCAAACATTCAAATGTGGATGCATTTAGTAAGAACCATGTGAATGGGGCATAAGAAGATGAGGATTTTTTTGAAAATATTTAGGATATCATGCTATTGAGGGAATTAAGTGTCCAAACGTGGATTAGATGGCAAAGCATGTGTAACACTATTATGTCTAATTTGTTCATGGTTGAAGCTTGTGCAATGGATGCAATAACGAATGTCAATAAAAAACAAAGGATTAGACAATAAGAGCTGCAAAGTGATTATGCCAAGGAAAAAACCAAGAAAACACCTCATTTTTTGCAAAAAATAAAAGGCCAATTCTAGGGGAAAAGGTGTCTTGGGAGCTAACATCAAAAGCCCAATTGATGGTGGATGGTGAATTGGTTGAAGTCAATGAAAACAACATTGATGTAGACAATGATTGGGACTATTAGAAAATTTCAGATATTTGGGATGATAATGGCCATTTGCACACGTTACAAAATTGGCAATTACCATGAGTTATGCACAAAAAGGTATTGGTGGCATTTTTTAATCCAAAAGGAATGACTAGCTAGTCATATAGACCTAACTAGATGATGAGTATTGATTTTTTCACATCCTAGGACTCATATTAATTTGCCAAAACCCATTTCATAAATTTAATGCAAAAAACCATTAAATGAACCCCATTTGATTCAATACATCATCAATCAAAGGCACGAAGTATGCATCCCTACATGTATACATAGTAAGTAGATGGTAATCACCAACAAACTTCATATTATCATCTTTTTCATTGTTAAAATGACTTTGCATGCATACTTCAAATAATCAAGTTTCATTTTACCCAAGTTCACAAGAGTTTGGATTTGCCAATTCACTTTCGCCTCTTCCCAAAAAAAAATGTTGGGAGTGGTATGACATGGTGTGAATCCTTGTGTATCAATGACATTTTGCCCAACCACGTAGCACTTTAATTCACCTTGTGCCATGCAAAACATTGGCATAATTTTCCAAAATCTTCCACATTTTTTTAGGTATATGTTGGTATAGTTAAAATTTTACCTTGATCAAATTTTTTAATCTTGTTCCACCTTCCTTCACCATCTATATTGGATCCACCTCTAGTATATTAGATTTTCAATTTCATTAATAATGTTTAATTAAAATAAAAATGGCACATGAATTGTCTTCTTCCCATTGAATTGCAATAAATTTGATTGGTCTGAAGAGCCATTCACTTCAACCAATTTTCATAGTCATAAGTTTTAAGAGATTTTTTTTATGAAGCTCCATAATTAGATTCATGAATTGGTTTGGATGAATTTTGTATAACCTACCTATTCACCTACTCATTCATTCAACTACTTAAATTGAACCATTAGGTGTAAGCACTAGGTGTAAGCACTAAGTTTAACCATTAGACTTATCCAAGTTTTAGCCATTATGGCGCACCCCTAAGTTCCTTGTTAAACCCAAAAAGGGTCCAACTATGTCAAGAGCGGAAGTAGTCGGAACTTGGTGCTGCTCCCAGCTTCCAGCACTAAAGGGGGTGAGAAGGGCGTGTTGAAAGCTCTAGGATTAGACTAGGAAGAGGGACAACTATTTAGTTACTTAGTCCTGCATCAAAATCAACCACAAGTTGGTTAGTTTACCTTCGGAAACACCCTTGGTGTTGGGACAAACCATGGGCAACATGGACTCACTTGACTCACCATGGCCCGGACTCAGGGGAAGCCACCACCTTCCCCCATATATTATTCTTTGCGTTGCTCCGCCGCACCTGCATCCAAATGGTTTTTATTCCCGAGACTCCCAAGGAGGAGTCCCGAAACTGTCCCGGTTTAAACTCCCGGGACTTTGGGAGCTCATAACTCCCGACTCAAATCTCGGATTGGGATGAGATCTAAAGAATACTTGTAGGTCTCCTCAAGAGCTTTCCAACAGTGTGTCACACTTTATCTGCACACACCGGGATCGGGTCGATTTCTGACTTTTTGTGGTCGGGGGTCAAATTGCCAGTTTGACTCCCGGCCCTTCTTTCGACCATAACTTGTGTTGCAGATGTCCAAATGGCTCATGCGAGGCCATTTTCGACATTTACACTTCAAGGCCTTTTCCAATGGTATAAAAAACACCTCAAGGCAAGGTGTTTTGACCTCTACAATTGAGCTCTGAAGTTGCGAGAGTCCCAAAAGACTCCAAGTTCCCACTTTTGGGAATGTGAGTTTCATCCTCACACTTGCCTCAAAATAGGGTTGCGACACATTAGGTTTAACCTCAATTTAAACATTGAAATGTGGCCACTAAATTTGGTCATTAAGTTTATCCAAATTTTAACCATTAGGTTTAACTTTAGTTTATGCATTAAAAGTGTGGCCATTGAATTTGGTCATTAGGTTTATCCAAATTTTAGCCATTAGGTTTAACCTAAGTTTAAACATTAAAAGTGTGGCCATTAAATTTGATCATTAGGTTTATCCAAATTGTAACCATTAGGTTTAACTTAAGTTTAAACATTGAAATTGTGGCCATTAAATTTGGTCATTAGGTTGATCAAACTTTTAGCCAAATTTTAGCCATTAAGTTTAACCTAAGTTCAAGATTAAAAATGTGGCCATTTAATTTGGTCTTTAGGTTTAACCTAAGTTGAACCATTATATTTGGTCATTAGATTTAACCTAAGTTTAACCATTATGTATAGCCTAGGTATAATTGTTATATTTAACCAAGGTTTAACCACTAGGTTTAGTCTAAGTTTAACCATTATGTATAATTTAGGTTTAAACATTAAGTTTAATCATTAAGTACAATAATTACGTATAGCCTAGGTTTAGCCACTATGTTTAACCACTATATTTAACCATTAGATTTAGCCTATGTTTAACCATTATGTTTAAACATTAGGTTTAGCCTATGTTTAGTCATTATGTTTAACCTTTGAAATTTAATCATTATGTTTAGGCTTTAAGTTCAGCTATTATGTGTAACCCAATGTTTAATGATTATGTTTAGCCACTATGTTTAACCATTATATTTAATCATTATTTGTTTAATCAAGGTTTAGTCATTATGTTTAACTATTGAATCAAGGCATTAGGTTTAGCCACTTGATTTAGCCACCATGTTTAACCTAAATTTAACCACTAGGCATCACTTAGGTTTAGCCAAGTTATGTTTAATGATGTGAAATAAATGTGTAAAATCAAAAAATTGCCAAAAATTGAACACCTTTGATGGTGTAGTCCATTGGTAAGGACAATGTTTATCATTGTGGAGGTTTGGAGTTCATTCCTTATATGTGCAACCTATGTGCATGCCTAAAGGGCTTGGGTAGGTAAGTTAGATTAAGGTAATTTAGTGAGGTTAGGTTAGGCTAGGTTAGGTTAGCACCAACCTACCTAAATGTTTTTTTAACCTACCTACCTTTTACAATAATAATAATAATAATATAAAAATGACTTTAATTTAGGTATAAATTCAACCTAGTTAAATGATCTTGATCAAATGGTGCATTGTTTATTGATCAAATAGTTAGTTATTATGTAAGTCAAAATGATAGGGTCCAAATTGATTGCCTAGTCATGCTAGTAGGTCCAAATTGATTTGTATAGATTGATAGGGTGATCTTTTTTATGCCTATCATTTTGGGTGTTTTTTCAATAGAAATCCTATTAAAAATAATAAAATTATAATAGTGATCCATATGGAATGTAGACCCATAATCATCATAAAATTGGTGGTCATTTTGAATATGATTACACCATCCTTTCAAGTCTTCGAGATCATGGTGTAAATTGTTCTGCTTCTCACTAGCTTTAATATGGAAATGTGAAAATCCATGTATAATCCTAAAGATAGGACTATTTGAATGCGCAACATTTTTTATGACTATTTGCAACATGTTGACCATGGTCAATGGTAGCACTTGTACATTGTAACCAAGGCCTTGTTTGACTTGGATCAACCCATGCTCCACATCTACCATTGTTCGAATCTTGATTTAAAAATCAAGCCCTAATAAGACATCATAATTGTTAATATGAACAACCATGAAAACCATATTGTAAGTTGTATTTCCAATTCACACAAGTAGCCCTTCAATTTTTCCCATTGCTTGTGTTACCACTCTATAAATAGTTTTGTAAGATTCTAATCTAGTCACAAGGTGCATGATCCCTAGCTCCCTCATCACAATGGCCACCAAAATAGACATTGAAGTTCCCATGCCCACTAAACCTTCCATAATGTGATTGTTGATTTCTACCAACAAATATAGGATTTTACTTATGTGATTTTAGTTGACATTAATTATTTGCACAATTGGCAAGTTTGGGGCCATTGTAGTTATTAGTTTAGCTTTTTGTTTTGTTTTTTTCATCTTCTAGCCAACTTGATTAATCTTTTTAAATATTGAAGTTATCATGGTATGGCAAATATGGTTTCGATAGGGGTTAAAGATATCTTCACCTTTATGAAATGGGTTAATATCTTTGATCTTACTATTATTATTCTTTCAAATCAAATTCCTACTTTTTTCCATCGTGTGATTTTGTCCTTTGGAGGATATGAATTTTTTATTGCTTTAACAAATGTGTCAACAGGTAATCAACACCCATGAATAGTAGTGTGAAAAAACAATTCATGGCTGCTTCCACAAATTTTGTCTAGTTCAATCTTTGTTATTTCTTCATCATCAATCATCACCTCCAAATAATTAGTAGTCGCTCATGGCTTGGACTATTTATTTTTTCCAACATTGTTCCTTTGTATGTCCAAGTCCATTGCAAAAAGTGGACCATGATCCAAAAAATTTCATTTTATGTAACCCCCACATTTTTGACAATTTGGTCTAGTGGTAGCATATTTAAGATAGTCAGATGCTACATGGTCCTATGTGCGACACATTTGGCGTACATTGAAGTTTGTAAACATTGCCATTGGTGTGTTTACTTTTAATTGGAAATCTACCTACCTCCTTTGCAAACTAATTAATGATTCATTTAATACTTGTAGTTTTTCAACTACTAATCCTCTTCCATTCATGATTTCATCATGCTCTTCCTTAAGGGGCTCATATGGTATTTCTCCTAATTTTCCAAACATTTTTTCTATTTCCAAAGTAGTAACCATCAAAGATTCCATGTTAACAAAATCCCTAACAACACATAACTTTTTGATTTCCAACTTCAATTTTGATGAAAATCTCTATTGCTATTCCACTTCCTTAATTTTTCTTCTAGTGAACAACTTTTTCAACTTGTCATAATACAATTGTATTCATTGATTCGGTTTTTGCTTGATTATTTCAAACCTTATCTTAATTTCTTCTAAATCTACAACCCCATACTTCTATTCTGTGGTGTGCTTCAAGATAGCCCAATCTAAAAGAACCAAATCAATCCTTTTATACCAATCTCTTACCTTTCCCTTTAAATTGAGGTGTGTGATCTTGAACAACTTAAACTAATCATAATTCTTCATTGTTGTAACCATTTCCAGTCATTCAAACTCTTTTCCCAAAATAACTTATCCCTGCACTTGGGGTTGGTCATCTTGTCAAACTCTTAAAATTACAACATCTTTTCAATACAATTTTATGTCTTGATTTGGATCATCACTAATCATAAGGAAAGATCCAACAAAAAGTTGTCGCAACCCATTTTGCATCTTATCTTCATGTTCAAAACTCCAAAGTTACTTTCCTTTTGAATATCTCCCCAATTTCCAAACTAAAGTTATAGATTCTACATTTGTATGTTCAACCTTAACTACCTTGTCCCCTATCATAAAGAACTCATCTACTATTGGAAAAAGTAATCGCACTTTGTGGTGTGGTGCGATAGTAGCTATAGGCACACATAAACCCCCTACTCTTGGAACTATATTAACCTTTTCACGTACTCCAATACTAATGGAGTTGAACAAATATGGAAACAAAATAACATATAGTCTGTTGATTGGTGAAAGTAGTCCAACTTTTGATTCCAATTCCAGTTTTCAACCATATGCAAATCTTGTATACAAACCATTGTGGGATACATGGATAGCAAGATCTCCAACTTGTGCCCTATTTGGATTTAATCCCATGATGCTAAAACACAAAATCCTTTTAATTACAAAATAATTGCTCCCATTATGGGTAAAATGTCAAATCTAAAAAATGGAAAATCAAATTCACTTATAGCCAGAACTTCATCCTTATGTTGAACTTCCTCCAAATCTTACCTTCTATTTGGATCCATGGTCCAACCTCTGACGCACCACTTTATTTATGCCATCACAACCAACCATTGTCCACAATCTCAATAAACTCTATCCAATTCTTAGAAAGAACTATTCTAATACCAAAAAGGAGGCTATGTACACCTCTTTGAATCTTACTAAATTCATCAAGAATTCAAAACAAGAACCTATTCCTACACCATCTTGACATAATTCACACAATTGCAACATTAATAGTTTTTTGAATGCTATTAACCTACAAAGACAAACAATCACATGAACTAAAGAAAATAAAGATCCATCAATTACTCACTTTCTTGTTGCCTTCAACTTTCGGTAGTTTGATTTGCTTTTCATTAGGTATTCATCTTGGTGAAATTCCATCGTACTCCATTTCATCCCACACTACCACCTAGTCCACTTGATGCTTGCATTTCTTGAATCTAGTTTGCTATTGATCCCCGAAACCCTATTTTTTTCCCAACCCTATGTTAAAACCCAGACCTTGTTTTATTTTAATACCTTGCTAGGGTATCGATTTAGAGGGTTGATTCTCAATCTAGTGAGAATCAACAAGAAATGTTTCATACAAGGTATCACCAAAGGTGATTCCCATTAGCCTTCAAGATGAGAATTTGCTTGAAACCTTAGTCAGTTTTCACTTGTTTTTGTGTGTACTTGCCCAACACTGACCAGCACCAACCAGCACACCATCCACTAGATGTTAATATGACGTAGTTTTGGAGGAACTTCAATGAGTTGACATGCGATTTCACCGTGGTAACCCATTTTGTAAGGTATAGGTCTTATATATGTAGGTAAAGGTAGGACAACAGGTGGCTACTTGGTAAGTAGATGGCTTATACATAGATAAGGGCGGCTTTTAGTTTTTACTACCTACCTACTAACACCTACAAAGTGGGTTGTTAGAAGGTAGGTAGAAATAACAGCAACTGAGCCACCCACCAAGGTTAGCTATGGAACTTGAATCCAACAGAAAAAGTGTTTCCTGTCTAGCTACCATCCATCCTTCATGCTGCACTGGTGGGTGATGGGAACAGATTTGATTCCCATTTAGAACCGTGGGATTTGCACTTTGATTCCCAAAACATTGCAAAATTGTATCAGATCAGTACAGGCAACACAGATTTCATTTCTACTTACCCTTGAAGTCTGAGCCCAACACCTCCTTGAACTAAGGATACCCATCATAAGAATAGTTTATGATTTGCTGCTAAGGTTTTCCTGACCAACTTAAGGGTTGCAACTTAAATCCAGCAGTGTCAAACGATGTACCTGGTGTCATGCATAAGAAAGACAATTGTAGCAGAAAGATATGTAAATTCAGAAGTCAGTTTGGAGAGATGAATAGATACAATATCTGATTGATAAACGTGATCCAAAAGTACCCACTAGTGATGGTGTGGCATGTAGGCCTGCGCATGGTATACAATCTGGTTTATGCCCTTGTATTGAAAAGAAGACCTTGCCAGTGGTGTACCATCCTCGTGCCAATACCATCCTGGATATAAGGACATTAGATACTATCAGTTATAGACCAGTTTCAATACCAAGTGTATACTTGCCACACAACAGCCAAAAATCAATCTTGAATTCAATACTGGGATCAATATAAAAGTTTTTTAAAGTACTCAATACCAGGAAGAGGCTAGTGTGAAATTCTTTAAAAAAGTACCCAATACCAAGACCAGCTTGCATGGTGAAAAGTCTAGAACAGTGTTGGTTGGGTATTGACTTTTGAACATACCAGCCTGGTCCTGGTATTGGATTATTATTGTTATTTTTCATACTGAGCTGCTACTGGTATTGGGTACTCTTAAAAAACTTTCACATCAAATCTGGTAACAAGGCTGGTGTTGCCTCAGGTCTCCACCAGACTGGTCCTTGGTCCGTGCTTACCAGTGCTCATAGTTGATACCAGGCGCAGGCCTACATACCAGACCAACACTGGTGAATTTACATACCAACTTCTGAAAACCTGATTAGCTAATTTGGACTGTCACTGGTGTGTCCTTTCCACCAATCCCCCATATTGCAGAACTCAGCAGATAAGAGAGAATTAAAGACTAAACGTGTGCAAATCATAGCAGTAAATTAGGCCCCCTGACAAAAGATTAATGAACTTAGTACCCTTGTGATCAATACTCACCTAAATCAGCATTATTTAATTAATTACTTAGCAGTTTTGGCAGCTCATCATCATAATCCTACAGTCTGCTGCAGTAAAGCACTGCTAAATTAGATATGCATTAAAAACTAGAATCACAATATTCACAGTGGATTAAATCCAAGCTTCATGGGAGTAGAGTTTATATAGTTTATAACTTTATTACACGTGAAAGGAGCTGCATGGTATGTTTAATGTTGGTGCAGCTGCCTGCTGCTGCAAAGGGCAATGAAACTCCACAGACTTGTGCACTGTGCAAATCTGCTGGTAAGAGTAAATTACTTTCCTTTTGGGACGGGCTGAAGACATTCATTCCAGGCTCCATTCCAATTATGGGCACACGCTTCAAGGCCCGGCACCCATGCTTTGTTGTTAACTTTGAGGAGTTTTTAATCATCATGCATGGAGATTCTTTGCAATCACAAATGACCCAAAAAAAAGAGATCTGCAAAATTTACATATTTTTCAATCTAATTAACTTGCCAATTTGTGGCAACAAAAGCTCCATAACCACCAGGAGGAACTTCAAAAGAAAAAAATAGAATGCAGGGACAAAGGGTCTTATCTTGAAGAGTA
>Ga0209208_10006932_pt1 | contig 15542 bp, 15 predicted proteins | sample S1TSphfallax_3_FD_187694 | JGI IMG/M metagenome (GOLD analysis project Ga0209208, IMG submission 187694) | Host-associated microbial communities from peat moss isolated from Minnesota, USA - S1T2_Fd - Sphagnum fallax MG (SPAdes) (version 2) | ecosystem: Host-associated > Plants > Peat moss >...
AATACAATCTAAATTGTTTCAATGCCTATTTTACACGAACAAAGCACTAAACCTTGGACATCTTGTAAAAGTATTGTGAAAGCACTTAAATAGCACTAATACAAAGGGGTCCCCACTTTGTGATGTATGAACATTTTTAGATCAAACTCCATGTGATAGGTCTTACTATCCAACCTCATAAATGTGTAACATAGTCACATTTTAGTTTATTGCATGATTTCAACACCCCATCCCAATTTACCACCCCATTAGAAATAATTAGAATATTAGGAGTTCCATTGGGAACTTCATCATTCACATCATCCTTCATAAAAATGCCATGTTAAAAAATGTTTAACATGTAGATCTTCTCCATAAAATGGGTGATGTTTAAATAACCTTTGGAATTCTAACTCATTGTTTCATGCAACATCCATCATATTTCTTATGATGTACACTTCCTTCTTCCACTTTCATAAAGTCCTTCACTTCTTTTGATTCTTCCTTCCTTTAACTGTTTGGGTGCTTTTTGGGTCCAGGATCTTTTAACAACCCATAAGGATTTTTAACTTGTAAATAAACATATTTAGGGAATTGAGCCCTTATAGCCTCAATCATAGTTGCTAGGTTTATGGTTGATCAATGTTCTTTCTTTTCTGAAGCTTTAACACAAATTGACAATAACACCTTTCTTTCCCAACAACATTTCAAAACAACATGTAATTTTTTACCGCCCCTAGTTTGTGCATGTCTTCCTTTCGTTTGAACAATTCATCGGACAACAAATGGTTCAACTTCAAGATTTGATTTTGAAGCATTTACACCATCATACCCTTTCCAACATATTCTCCAATGGGATATCTAAAGCCCATCATGCCTGAATTTTATCATGTTCTGGCCCAAGAGCAAATGCTTACCTTATAATTTGATTAATCTTCCCAAGCTTTTGGTTAACATCCCTAGTCTTTTCCGCAATGTTTCGAATACGACATGGACTACACCATCCCTCCATTGCAAATGTCCTTTGATGTGTGCACACATCCCATCGACCTTATGGGTATCCAATTTTAACATCGTGTTCATGGTAATGAGCACACATGAATGCAGGATGTCATTGTGTGGGATGTTGGCTTGCACATGTGGTGAAAGCAATTACATGTGTTTCCTTCAAACACATTCAATTCATCCCATCAACAAGTCAACATTGTGCTCACCAAAGATTATATTTGCATCTTAGTCAACATTGTCACTATTGACCCAACACAAGTGGATTTATTTCCTTAATCTTGCGCCACCTAAGGATTTGTTGCTTCCGATGTTGTAAGCTAAAGAATAGAGCTATTGCACTTGACATCTTGCCAATCGAATTCTTCCCCTTAGTAGTGGAAGTATTTGGATGTTTACATAAGTAGGGGGTTGTGATTTTACACAGTTGTGCTAATGCCATTTGGAGCTTGAAATGACCAAAAAGCCTTCCTCTTTTTTTCATGGTTACCTTTTTTCAGCAAAAAAATTCAATCACATTACAAAGGTTGCAAGCATCTTCCATCTTATATTAGATGGTAGCCGTAGGCCTAGTTCCTTCTCGACTTCCACCCCTTCAAAACACACCTCCCATCTCCATGATTGACTTATTGCAAGCAAATGGTTTTTGATATGAAAAAATATGGCCGACCTAGTATAAATGGTCGATTTTTGACATGGATAAGTTTTGACATCTAGTTTGAGTTAATTTGATGTCTTGTAAATTCTCCCCCTTTTTTTTTGTTATCCCTTTGTACATTTTTTTAATCTATGGTGTGTCTATCAATAAAGTTTTGTAGGGTTGCATCAACAAGCGTAGTGATAATAATGGACACACTTTTAGCCATTTGTCAAATTGTTCCATTATTTTGAATGTGAAAGAAAGTTGGGGTGGAAATTTTGAAGGGGGTTCAAAAAACATTGATTGCTAATTCATTTCAAGGACAACAACAACAAGAACAACAATGAAATTTCCATTGATTTGTCTTCATAGTTTTGTTCCTTCTTCAATCATCTAGTTGTAATTTCTTTGAAGTTGATGAACATTTCAATGGAACCACTAAACTTTTGTACCTTGTATTTTGCAATTTTTTGCCAACAGAAGATGGTTGCTTAATGTACATTTAGAAGATGGTTGCTTAATGTACATTTGTGAGTGCTTCAATATTTAACGTTGAGTCAACTTCTTTTCATTTGTTCTTTGAGATCCACTGATCTACATGTAATGTAGATTTGATGTAATATAATGCTGTTTTTTTCTACTTTACTCATATAGCTTTTCTGCAACAAAATGGTCATGTGGATTTATGTAAAGCATTCCCTGGATGTTTTCTTCGTATTTTAAGCTCCCTTACCTGCTTGAAGAAACCTATTTTCAGCAAGCGGAATCTTCTGCGGTGGAAGGTACCAGTCAGCCTGTTGTGAAAAAATCTCAGCTCCTCCTTACAGAGGAAAAGGACTTGAGTACAGGCCCTTCTCCTGTACATAATGGTCGCATGGATTTTGGAGCATCTCCCAAAACTTGGGACTTGTAAACAAAATTGTAGAACAAAAAAATAAAATAGAATCATAGAACATGAAGAAGAACAAGCAAAATTGTGGAGCGCAACTCTACGCAGAACCACGCATGATGTTTCCGGGGAAATGATGCATCTCCCGGAATTTGGGAATTCTAATGAAAATTTCAAAGTGTTCGATGGCGCCAAAACGTCCCCGCTAATTTGGCGCCAACGGGCTTCTAACTCGATTTGGCGCCAATCTGCCCAAAAATATGCCTCGAGTTTTGGCGCTTTCTCTTCTGCCAACACATTCTCCAAACTAATCACATCGATTGAGTTTGAGAGAGAGAGAGAGAGAGAACGTTCGCGCGCGTGTGTTTTCGGTTTTTCTTTCAAGTCTTCAAGGCAAAGGATTAGGAGGCTAGTGAAGGGAGATGGAGGAGGAACAAATCCGAGTGAATTGCAATCTGAGTCCGTTTTGGGATGATGGGTTGGAATTAGGGTTAGACGTGTGCACATCATCTGAGGAGGGTTGCTGCAAGCATCATATGAATTAGGGTTGGGTGAGAGTGCACAACATCTGAGGAGGGTTGCTGCAAGTATCAATCCATGCTTGTTATCTTGGTAGTGTTTTTCTTTTTCGGTCCCTGGTTTCTTAGCAGGAATGAGTTCTGAATTTCTTTATCTGAATTCCGAGTGCAATTCTTTTTCTTCGTTGAATGTGTTGCAGGAGATGTCAATACAATTCATTTGCAGCGCGGAAGTGATGCTGACTTTGTTGTTGTGGCAACTTTGGAACAGAATTGGCATAGAAACCTCCCTTTTTCACTCACTTCCAAATCAGTAATAAAAGGTAGAGGCATCTCTGAATTCTACTTTGAAGTGCTAGTAGCACTTTGCATTCTGTGGGATCCTTTTCCTTCAGTAGATTGCGAGAATGGATGTTATGGGCACATATGGATCAGAGCGCACTGTCTCTACTGAGGTTTACATTCCCCCCAGCCAAAACACATGCAATCGTGCTGCTTCAGAACCTTCTGGGAGACCTGAAGTTGATGGCAGATTCGCTGCAAAGAGTTTCGGAAACCCAAAGCATGACATCCTTCGAAGTAAAAGGTCAAGATCACACTCTGAAAATGCTCAACAGAGTACCATGCAGAAGAAGCTGAGGACTAGCCAGTTGGCTGCAGCAGATGTCAGAGCAGCAGTAGGGCTCACTGTGACGGCTGCAGAGGCTATGGTGGTTGCTGGACTTCTGGGAGAAGACAAAACTATGTTGGAGAGTGTAGTAGCTCCTTCAGTGGTTTTGGAGGCTGCTATTAGCTTGAGACGAGCACGGCAGGAATGTGGACTTGATGAGTATACTCTAGATGCAACCCCCCCACCCTCTGGGTTGATTGATGCTCAGGAACTGTCTACATGCGGAGAAAACTTGATTCATCATTCCTGTGCTCCAGAGGTGGAAGATGGTCTATTGGAGACCCTGGATGACTGCGAAATGCTGGAGGCTTTGGCAGATGTTGGTGTTTTGGGAGCTGCAGGCAAGTCTCAAATCCTGTACTGAAAATTAGTTTCCCCCTACTTCAAAGCAATGCAGTGTAGTCAGGGAAGTGTGCAGAAGGAGTGCATGCTTTCTGACAGGCTTCAGGCTCCTATTGCTTTGTGCTACAGAGCCAGGCGAGATGGCTACTGGTGATGTTGCAAGCAAACATGAGGCTCGTGGCAATGATCACATGACAAAAGGGTTCAACTCCTTTCCACATGAAGCAGCACCTTGCAGCCAGCATGCACCTGCGACACCTCACCATGTCCCCAACATCAGTGTCCAACCTCTTAGCATAGTCTCTAAAGACAAAGACATTAGTCTGCTCCAGCAAGAAGTACCAGAAAGAAGAACAGAGGGGCCAGATTTTGGGCTGGTACATGGTGAAGTAGACAATCATTTAAAAGAAGGGCAGGGTGGTGATTTCTCTTCAGTGGCTCCAGAACTCCCTCCATTACAGATCCCTACTGTGAAGAACTCTGTTCTCTCTGCTGTGAATACCTCTCCTGTCATGACAGATATTGTAGATGCCAACAAGCTTGCTGTGAGAGAAGACAATGGTTGTGTTGCTGCTGACAATAGCACTGCAGAAAGGCAGTTGCCACAGGTGTATGAGGTTAGTGTCACCTGCTTTCTAGATGATGTGTTCTAAACGATGTTGGGATATCTGCTTTAAGAAGAACCAAGAAGGAATTGACATAAACTCACCCAATCTTCTGAATTGGGTTTACGGCTATTTAGGTGGTGGATTTCTTTTGTCTAATGTCTGGAGCAGGTTACCTGTTAGTCCTCTCTATGCTTGACCTGGTCTTTTTGTTGTTGCAGGGAAGCAAATATGAGAAAACTCATGGACCTTGCACATTCCCTACAGCAGGTGAGTATGCAACAGAAAATGCAGAGGTCACCACAACAGAGAGGAGGGGTGGGAATGCCAATCTTTTCTTGTCTGAAAAAGAGGTTCCTGAACATGACACAAGATTGGGAGTACCAGAACTTCAATGTGGTATGTGGGACAAAAAAGAGGACAGCACTCAACAAGAGAGTAATATTCAGATTCTTCACTCAGAAGGAAATCTACACAGCACTGAGCTTGTCACTCCAATGTGCATAATGTATGATGGAGATAAAGGGGCCTCATGTCCAACCTTGAAACTTCACTCAACATTCAGTAGCCGATGGTTTGGAGGATGGACTGGCAATGTAAGATTCTTCACTTTTGCTTCTGTGCCATCTGCTTCCATTTTGAAAGAGATGACTGATTGAAGAGGCTTACATTTGTGTTTTCTTGGCTTCTATCTTATGTGTCATGTCTCAGCTGCTGTTCACATGTCTGAATTGGCTTAGACTCCTCTATTCATGCAGGGAAATACAACAAATGAGAATCAAGCAGCAGCAGACAGCAGGAGAGTTTTGATTCAAGCAGAACTGGAGACAAGATACTCACTAGAGCCTTGGGATATTGGTACAGAAGATGCAGTGCCTGAGCAAAGAGCAGCCTTGAATCATCACAGAGCTCATCAATCTGAGCATCCAATACTTGATGTCCAGCCTGTTGCAGACTCCAAGCACCTTATTCATCCCTCTGAACTTGTGGGAGGAGGCATAGTTGACAAAGCAGATAACAACAGAGAACTCTTTCCACAAGCCTTTGGCTCATCAGATTTTGAATTCCATGTAGACCCACTCTCTTCCTTCGTGCCATGCAGTATTGCTGAACCTGCTGCCTCACATGTGGTCCCACAAGCTGCCAATGTTGGATGGTTGGACCTGGTTGTTGGGGTTGAGAAGAGGAGTGATATGCTGGGAGAAATAGAGCCAGGTGTGTGTGATTCTGTGAGGCGCACACATGTAGACTCACTCCGGCCATACAGCACCTCTGTGAACTCCTGTGAACTTGCTGCTGCCCCTACTAATTCACTACATTTTCTTCTCCATGCTGCTGAGGTTGCAGGAGCCAAGCAGCATGGTGCAGCAGCTTCTGGGGAGATTGATCCTGTCCCAATCCTTGGCAAGCAAATGTTGCCCAGTAAGTCAAGGAATTTACTAGATGAAGAGGGGACATGCAGACCTGTCAGTCTAGGTGCTGTAGAAGGGGTTGCTGGTACTGCAGCAATGAAGTCTTGTGCAGGATGTCAGGCGCATGCAACTCCATCAAAGGATAAAGATGCAGGCTTGGAGCAGAATTACTTGATTGGTGGATATTCCTGTGAATCCAGCAGCCAAGGGGAGTTCCCCCCTCTACACATTTGGAAAAAACGGCGACTCAGAGCATGTAGAGTTGTTGAGTCCGATATCCAAAGTGGTGAAGGTCAGTGGAGTACAATCAGGACATTTGAACCTTGTGTGTTGCTGAGTGTTGTTCCATCTGTGATGTTTATATCACTCATTTTCTTTTCTTGGTTTGATGACAATTCTAATGTGACCCAAACTCTAATGGGTTGCAGGGCAAGCCCTACTCAGCAATCCTGCTGCTCTGAATAAAGGAGTCTCTAGATTTCCTGGAGATCCAGGAGCAGATGAACCTGCACAGGTGGCTACAGAGGAAGTACAAGAGCATCATCCATGGGAAAGCAGGGAAAATGTGGATGTTGAAGATGAAGAAGCCCTTCCACATAAATCACAGAGCATCATCAGACATGGTAGAACCCTGCACAGGGAATAAGCTATGCAAAATACAGTGGGCTTTCTGTTGGTGCCAGGACAGTGGAATAAGGATAATATTGTGGGGAAGAAGGAATGTGAAGCTGTAGTGGTGAAATGGAAGAGGTCATTGGAAAGGATGCTCCTTCATCCACATATGTGCTCTTCTTGTGACTCAGTCAACACCTTGTGAGAATTGCTGAAAGGTTTCCTTTGTTTGTTTGGCAGGATTGAAGATGAGTATCAGAGCAAGCAAGTCAAGTACTCATGATAAGAAACTCTCCAAGGCTGTGGGTCGGAAAATTGTCACAGTCACCAGGAAGCAAAAAGTTGCAAAGAGAAACAGTACTTCAAATAGGGGTGAAAAGCAAGGTCTGCTGTTTGATGGTTTGCATTTTTTGCTCACAGGGTTCTCATCTGATAAGAAGGATGAACTAGCTAGGATCATAGAAGAGCATGGAGGTGTTATCCTTACTGACATTCCACAGCCTCCTCATTTGCAATCAATAAGGAGGAGGAAGGCTGATGCAGACAAAAGGCCTCCGATTGTAATTGCACCTCAGCAGGTTGATGATCACATCATTCTTGGGCTAAATAAGAATGAGTTAGTTATCTCTTGAACATCTTGCAGAAAATAATTCAGAGTCTGATATTCTGTGTCAGAATTTGGATTTTGATGTTCTCTAATTGCACCTCTGCAGGTTAATGATCACAGCATACTTGGGCCAAATAGGATGGAGTTTGTTCTCTGTGGACTTCTTCCAGACAAGAAATTGAATTGTGATATTCTTCATACCAACTGCGAACTCTAATGTTGTGTGTGAACTTGCTGCAGGTTCGCACACCCAAATTTTTATTTGCATGTGCTGTTGGGTTCCCTGCTTTGAAACCCACATGGATAAGTGAGTCAATCTGCAGGGAGGAGTTATTACCTGAAACCAGGTAAGACTGTTCAGGATTCAACCTTCTGTGCATCATGAATTGCTTGATTTCTCATTGCCTTTAGTTCCCCTTACTTCCAGCATGCATGTTTTAAGGTCTGTATGGAAAGACGTATGGGAGGTAGCCTTCTCTGACAGAAGCGACTTTGCTTTCGTACCCACTTAGTGAGTTGTTGTGGAGTACTGTGCAGTTATTGGCATAAGCCTAAGAAGTCAGCCAGGAAGCTGGCTGCTGGTCAAAAAGGCGCCAGGGATGTGTCTCCCTCAGGAAACACGCTCCGGGAGGACTCTATATTTCACAACCTTAAGATTTACCTTCATGGCAAGCCATCATTCTGTACTCAGATGAAGGCTCTCATTGAGGCATTTCCCTTCCCTCTCTACTATCTTTGCTTCACACAGACTGGGCAATGAGTATGGCCACAAGGTTCTGGCAGCTGGTTATCTGTAGAGTCTCTTTTCGTGCATGGAACTGAGGTAGTATCAGCAATGTGGCAACATTATGTTTTTCATGCTGGATTGTAATGTTGTCCTTTTATTTTTTGTTTTAGCAAAGAACTATGATCTGCAGACTGCCATAGCATGCACAATAGATGAGCATCATGCCTCTACATTAATTTGGGATTGTTGTTGCAAATCCCTAAGGGGTCTCACGAATGCCATAATTCTTGCACCATGAAGAAATCCATATGACTTTGAGGTTAGCAAATATGCAAAGGTATGCAATTTCTTTATGGTAGTAGTTTAAATGATGGTGTTCTTACAACAATATTGCAGCATGGAGGTGGCAAGGTGGTGAGTAATATCAAAGCTCTGGATCCCAAAAAAAATGCCACCAGGAGCTTTATTTGTCTTGTAGCAGCAGAGGAACCATGCAAGGTGCCGGACAGCCTTCGCCATTTGATCACATGTTTAGAGCTGCCCCTTGTGGTATGTCTATCACCCTTAAACATTTCAGTTCATTGAGCTCTGAGTGGTGAGGTGGCTTATGCCCTAGTCAGGAGGAAGAGGCTGCTCTGTAGGGGGTTCTCTTTTGGTTCACACTTATGGTTTTTGTAACATATCTGCAGGCAGGAGAGTGGGTGGTAGACAGCTTGCTGATCAGAAGATGTCTTCCATTACCACAGTCAGCTGCAATCCACTCCCAAGCCTTGTCAGAACTGAATACACAACCTCAGTACAACAGCAACATTGGTCGAGGGGTTGAGAGGCGACCCTCAACTAGGGCGGGCACAAAAATGAAGAGACAACTTGTTCAAGCATCTCTGATAAAACCTAGGAGGTCACAAAATAAACTTGCTGGGTGGAGCTTTATAGGAGTGAGCTCCCCAACACCACCTCCAGTTCCACAAATGGCAACAGGACTCTCAAAAGAAATTCTGGATGCTTTTGCAGGGCAGCAGCTGAACAGAAAGGGCATTCGCCATTACAGTGGTGTTATGATTAACCGTGTACAGTACCTACTTGGGGATGTCGTAGAGGTCAGATGCTTTTGTCCAATGTTTTTTTATTGTGGAGCTGGTGCGATGAATTCTGATCAGAGACTATGATTATTGACTCCACACTCATGAGAGCATCTATGCCTTGGTTCTTGTCAGATCCGCTCATTGATATCAAGAGACAGCACTTTGTATGTGGCTCGAATTGAATGCTTGTGGTCTCCTGAGCAACACCCCAGCAGAGCACCAGAAGGTAGTGCTCGCAAAAATGCAGTGATGCGATGCCGGTGGTTTTATCATCCTTCAGAAACAGGATTCCCTTGTTCAAGGTCTACAGATGACCTCTACCTTTCTAATCACTTTGATGACAATGTGTCGGTGAGCAGACATACTCAACATCCTTTGACAGAATCTTCTCTGGGTTCAGTTTTGGAAAGACTTGTGTTCTAAAAACTGTAACTGACTGAAGGTTTTTTTTCAATCAATGGTGATGCAGATTGACAGGATCGTGAGGCGGGTCAATTTGACCTTCATAGTAGATGGCAGTGTCATCTCTACAGACCGTAATGGTGATACTTCAAGGCCCTCCAATGATGCTGAACCAGTTAAAAATTACAATAGCAGTTTTTTTTATGACCATGAAAACGAGTCATTGCATCAAATAAAATTTACTGCGCATTCATGACCCTGGTTACTAGTGTATGACTTCCCTGACATGATTTCTGAGTTGCTTTTTCCAAATGCAAATGGTTCTTTGCACAGCAGCAAATTTGCTGGCTGTAGAGAAAATGCACTGATTAGTAGCGGCAATCATTGAGGAAGTGGGGATTTTATGGAGCTTCACACTGCCCATACATATTGCTATTGAAGGTCAACCGATGTGTGAGTGGTTGCTTTCTTTCAAAACTGGTGTTGGTCTGGTATCACTTTTGAACATACCAGTGTAGTCCTGGTATTTGGTATTTAAAAGAAAAAAGTTGAATCAGCGAACATGGCATTGGGTCCTTTAAAAAGGTTCATTGGAGCCTAGTCCTGGTTTCGATGTTGGGTCCAAGACTGATTTTTGGCTGGTATGATGCAGGTATGTGCCTGATATTGAAGTTGGTATAAGCCAGGTATATATCTGACATTCGAAAGGTTGAGGGCATCTTATCTTATAGTATGCATTGCTTTGGAAAATGCATTTTGGAAAGGGAAGAATTATTGAAAACCAAATGAAGACACAAGAAAATATAAAATAGTTCATCATCACTGGTATTGCATAGCAATGTGGAGCCCAAATTGGAGAACATATGAACTAAGTGAAGTTCTGCAACGGATGACCACACCTAATTGACTCCCTATTGCCTTCACATGTGGAAACACCAAACCCCTTCATCTCCTCCCACCCACTCCCCTGAGAAGTCATTGCATGCCTTATTTTCATCACAATTATGACAAAATTGACATGGACTTCCTTGTTCAACATGGCATTCAAAGACTATATGACCACACTCCATATGGTACACAAATAATTTTTCACCAAAAGAACATTTTCCTCGGTGCATCAATTTGAAATTAAAAACACCATTTTTTAGCTCATTAGGAGTTTAAGGTTTGTTAATAAACCATATGGTCATTTTGCCTTCCATCTAAAGCAAAGCGTATCCATTGAATGATTTGGGAGTTGGAAAGTTGTTGAAATGGTGTAATCTAGTAAAATGAAACTATTGAGGAAAGATGAAATCCCGACAAATTACATTCTCATTTATTGTCCAACTTTCCAAAAGTTATAAATTGTTTAATACTAGCTTAAGCATTTCAAGGAAGTTGAGCTCAATGAAAGAGCAATAAATGGTAAATCGGTATTCATGAAGTTGCATCCACCTTGCTTCCATCTGAAAGACCATTCATAAACGGATGCAATGCATTGAAAATCATCCAATTTCAAGCATGTAAAATCATGATCATGAAAACTGGGAACATTCAAGTTTTTATTTTTATTTTCTTGGGTTCCAATTTATTTTTTTGTGGCATTGCTCAAATGGTGATCATACATAAGTATGACAAATATAAGTGGAGTGGGGAATTTCCTCCTATGATACCCAACTTGAAGGGGGCCAAGAGGTTTGGGGGTTTAGTTTTTACCATGGTACAAATGTAGTAGGTGCTGGTTACCCAAGGCTTTGCTATAGGTGTTATGAAATGTCAAAAGATGTATATTAAGTATGTATATTATTGTAATGAGCTTTCCACAACACCATTTATGATGTGAACAAGGCTTGTGCAAATAATTGAGGGGGGTCCTACCATGCAATTTAGGAGAGAGTTGAAAACAAACCCAAGGGTGTTATTTGGTCCAATTTTAGGGTTGTCGGAATCTTTTGTCGTAATTTTGTTTGTTGTTGGGTCCAATTGGAGTGTTATAAGGTATGATTAATGATCGCTTTTGTTCAGTTCTCTTCTTCCCATGAAGACCTCACTGAACCAATAATAGGAGGGGCACGGGGAGGAGCAAAGATTGTTGTAGCATCATAACTACTCTCGCTCATGTTTCTCATAACCCCGATTTTGGGTGGGTTGGATCCAAGCATAGTTTTTTGGCTTCATTACCCAACAACTATAAACATATCTTGGATTCATGTAACTTATGATGGAAAGAAGTTGACAATTTATGTATGTATGCAGTGCAACAACACAAAACAAACAACAAAGAATCACACTAGAGACACCACAAAAGATTTTGTGTAAGTTAGCCAAATCCAGTAAACTCGTAGAAAACCCCCCATCGGAGTCGTGCATGGGACATGAAACAATAATTGGTGTCCCAAAGCCTGCCAGGGAGAAGAATGTAATTTGATTTTTCTTAATAACCTCTGGGTTCTGGTTTTTTTAAACGTTTTGGAAATCAAAGAACCTCCTAGTTTATTTATATGTGCAATTGGTTCTTATTAGGAATTGGGTCAAGGCTCAGAACCAGTTCTTTGAATTTTGGGGGAGCTGCTGGCTAAAGGTCCGTATGCTGCAGTACTCTAAATTTGGCACTTGGCTGAATAATTAAATTATTTTTAATAAAAAAATGTGTTTCCAACACATTAGACTAATTTTTCAATATTTTTGGTTCACATCATTAAAATTATTTATATTTTCAACATGAATGAATGTTTGAAAAAAGAATCATTTTTCATCCATTTTGATGCACATCATTCATTTGTTACATTTCTTGATTCTTGTTTGCAAGTGCCTTTACATGAATTCTTGTTTGCCATCGAGGGTTGAATGTCATTGAGACGGTTCAATTGCTTCCATGACTCTAATGGAATAGTGACAAATCTGCTAATCATCTCCACCTTGTGAGCAATATACTCATTTTTAATGATTTGGTTACTCTCGTTGGAGCAAGTGAGGGGGGAAAAAAAAAGAAAAAAATCTTGCATACTTTGCAAACTAATATGCAATTTCATTCAATGGCACCCAGTTTCGCTCAGTACCTATATGGTTACAGTCAAATTGGGGATGAAACAAGGACTATAAAGTCAAACTAGGGTCCAAAGACAGGATCACTTTAAGGATATATTCCTCATTAATTTCTTCAGACAATCTTTGATTCTTTGTCCCAGTCAAGTGTGTTAAGTGGAAAAAAAAGGTCCACAAGAGAAGAGTCAGAGCCCAATAATTGAAGAAAGATGTGTCCTCTTTTGCCAAGACCAAAATGGTTTCAAATCCCTATTGATGGAAAGGATCATCCCCACAATAGCATAGCCCAATTTCACTCACGAATTATTGATGCTTTAGCTCTGGAGGGAAGAAGAAGAAGAAGAAGACAAAGAGCCAAAGTCTTGATGGAACAATAGACGAAGCAATTGCACTTGATTTGTACACAACGCAAGTGACACTAATTTGCACACAAAACACTAAGTGACCCAAGCAATGAACCTTCTCGAAGCTCTTCTCATTTATAAAAGTGAGCACACCTCATTTACAAAACCCTAAACCTTAAACCCTAAAACCATATAAGGTTAGTCTAGGGTTAGTCCATCAAATCCAATGTCTGGTGCTTATGTGTAGGATAAAGCCCGAGGTCACCAGCTTTTACTTATGAGAATAAGGGGCCCCTTTGAGGTGGACCTGATCTGATTGTGGGTGTGATTTCAATAAAGCTGAGCATGAGCCCAATTCCAGCAAAGCCCATAGTCTGAAGGTTTAGTTAGTAGCCTAAGATCTGCTCCAATACCTGATGGGTATCAAAAAAGAAAAAAGAGAAAAAAAAGAAAAAAAAAAGGCTGTTCAATTCAATGGTAAGAGTAGTTCACTAATACTAGTGTGGCCGCGTGTTGTTAGCCCAAGTGTGAATAGGACTTAACAATAGAGCCCAATCGTGAAAAAACCATTTAAAATTTAAGTTAATTTCCAACAACAAAAATTACTCAAAAATCATATCTCTAACACTTTAGGTCTGAAATTTTCTAAATCACCTTCATTAAATCCTACTCATTCTTTGAGAGCTTACCACGAATACCAAGAGAATAGCCAAATTCCCCTATGATTTATCGTTTTCATTCAAATAAAATTTCAATGAATTTTTTTTTTCAATGTTCAATAACTTCTCCACTATAGGTCATAACATTATGGACCCAACTTGGTGCACCCTTACTCATCAAGGGCTTTCCAAGGTACCTAGAGCCCAACAAGGGGCACCATGGTTTGGTTTGGGAGATCTCAACATGACAAACAAAACAAACAATATTCCTTCATAGATAAATATTAGCATGCAAGGAATTATAATTCCAATGACAATGTTTCATTGGAACTAGTTTATGTAGGATGGGTATTTTAGTGATTGTCATTGTGACAATTCCAGAGTCATTCCAAATTATAATTCATCATAGATCAATATTTGTTATTATTTGTCTTGCACCCTTTCAATGTTTTTATCTGTTTGTACCTTGTTGTGAACTTATTTAAGAAATTAGACTTTTGTTAACATTTTGCCTACCAAATCAAGAATGAAAAATTAATTAATTAATGAAACAAAATGACATTTAGTGAAATTTATAAAATTTTATCTTTTGAAAAGACAAAACTGATTACAACAAAATTATTATGTCCACAAAAAAATAATTTAACCATTATCACTAGTAGTGTGAAGCAGTGTGGAACCCAAATTGTCAATTTATATAATAAGTGCATAACATTGGTTTTAATTCGTTGTAATGAAGCGCTTTTAAAAACAAAATTAATGGTTTTGTTGCCCACATCTTCAAACCTTCTTATTTCAACTTATTTCTTGCTCCAATGCTTTAATATGCCCAAGTTTCGTCCATGTGGAGGATTAAACAAATAACTTCCTCACCCAATGGTGGTCTATTTAGGTGCATCAAAGCATATGTGTCTAGTTCTTGAGAATTTTTTTTAGGGTTAAATTTTGGAAGCTAAGTTGGTGAATGCTTTCAAGTTGCACTTTCTTGTAGCAACTCCAAGAGGGAGATTTTTAACCAACTAGGTTGGGTGGATGAATTGAAATGATGTCTTTACTTAAAGTCTCTAGTTATAACTTATAACTCTTACCATAAGTTATGACTAGAGTCTTTGTTAATCATGTGAGATGTTCATCTCATGTTCCCCAAGTTTCCATGACATGTTCCCCCCAATATGTTCCCAATAGCACCACATTGTATCTCATATGTTTTGTCCAAAAGTTGAATTTTTCACAACATATAAAGTTCTATGGGCCTCTCTTTCCCTGCATTTAAAAAAAATAAATTCATATAATTAAAATAGTAATAAAAATAATAAAAATAATGGGGTCTAAAATAGGGGTATAATAATACTAATACTAATAATAATAGTAATAATAGAGTCTCTTTTATTATTAGCCCCAGAGCAGATCCAACTTCCAAGCTTGGAGGGAGGAGTGCCTGATTGAGTGCTGTGCTAGACTGGCACCCAAATGTGTGCTTTTATTCTGCCCACAAATAGCCAGGCCATCTGTTTTGAATGGTTTCCATTTTGGTTAGTAATTTACTTCTGGGGATTAACCCCAACCCATGCATTATTATATGTATAATAATACCATTGCAATTTACAACCCATTATTTTCTTTTTCAAATAAAAATAAAAATAAAAATATTATTATTATTATTATTATTTTGTGCAGCATCAATTTTACATCTATAAGGGAGGAAGGGTGCCATGTTTGATGAAGGCTCATGTTTAAATTTCAATCCATGGACAACATTTTGTCAATTTTTTACCCAAATTTTGAGATTTTTTTTTGGAGAAATGTGTTTTGAAAAGTGTAAAATTGACTGATTTTGCTAAATTTTTGGAGAAATTTGATTTTTTATATCACAAAAAATAGAATGAAAAAACCCCTGATGTTGACATGTGCAAGTCCATCCAATTTGTTTGTTTTTGTTGCAAGAATTGTTTCAAGAAACAAAAGTGGAAAGAATTCTCCAATGTGACCTACAAACAATGTAGGATTAGGGTAGCTCAC
>Ga0209208_10006933_pt1 | contig 15542 bp, 8 predicted proteins | sample S1TSphfallax_3_FD_187694 | JGI IMG/M metagenome (GOLD analysis project Ga0209208, IMG submission 187694) | Host-associated microbial communities from peat moss isolated from Minnesota, USA - S1T2_Fd - Sphagnum fallax MG (SPAdes) (version 2) | ecosystem: Host-associated > Plants > Peat moss >...
ATCAAGAGTTTCCGAGTGGGCACCTTTTGAAGCTTATGAAGCTGGGCTGTAGTAGTGTCTGTAATAAGGTGGATGGACTCACTTTTGGTAGGGTAAAGTTAGCTTGTTGTATCAGAAAGAGGAGAGAAAACAGGTTTTGGCTGGACTAGAAAGTGGTGGGCATCTAATCTTTATTCCATTTCTCCAGAGGAAACAAAGTGCACAAGTAATGTGCAAGAACCCTGTCTGTCTGCTGTAAATAGCTATTACACATTGAACTGTCAGTTCACTCAAGATACCTAAGAAAATGAAATCAGACCCACCAAATTCATTGGCCATAACATTTTTTCTTCACACCTACACACAAGCCTACCATTCAACACTATATTAGTACACTAATTCTATTTTACAGATGGCTAAAAAAACCCCAATCAACAACTCCCCCAGCAACTCCAGAGCTTTTCTTTTATCAAATTGGTAAAACCTTGCCTTGTCAGGTGAGCTCAGCCTGCAACACCAGAACCAGCTATTTGCAGACCTATCTTGTGTTAGCTTTCATTTAGCCTGCCATAGGGAAAAGCAGCATGTCTCTTTCCAGTCCTTTCATTCAATCTTTCCAAATCCGTTTGTTGCATCAATTCATATTATCTCCAAAATCATCTTCCTTTTCGTCTCTGCGGAAATGGAAGAGTCAAGATTAATTTGGTGTTTTCCTTGCCTCAAGAATCCTTGCTGGTGTGTTCTGCTGCGCAAGAGTTTTCGCCCTTTTCTAATCCACACTTAACAACTGATAATTATAACCTACTACTAAATGTGCAGGTCAGTATGAACGCAGTGTAGTGCAGCTCACTATAAATACAATACGATGTCAGAATCATCAAGCCTGTACAAGGAAGAACAGTGACAAGATAGACAATGAACACCATAATGATTCTGCACCTGGGATGTCATTTATGGAACAACTTAAACAGAGAAAACTAGTTGTGATCTTGCAAGGATTTGAACCCTGCTGTCTGCCCATCTTGCAGAAAGATCTTCAATTAAGTTGCTTTTGTGATGGTGGCCCAAGCACAAGAACAGAGAAACTTACTTGATTGACTGTGGTGCATATGACATCCAGAGCATACAACTCAAGATTCCAAAAATCTGCAGTGGCAGAAACAAATTAAAAGCTCTGAGTTAAATTCGCAGCTTACTTGAATAAGCTGCACTCCAATCCAGAACTAAATCTATCAAGTCGTGGCTCAAGGAGGTGCCCTCTCCTTGCATTGCATAGCATATATTGTGCAGTCAGTGAGAAAACCCTATAAGGAGATGACTCCTAGGGTCAGACAACTACATAATGATTTGCAAACCTGACAATCACTCCAACTTATGATATCAGGCTAGACATCTGATCTGCCATGCCAGAGAAAACATCATGCTGAAATTCAAAACACATTTCCAGCACCAACAAAGTGCATGCTGGTAAAAATTTAAGTTGTGCTTCTCTTTTACTCAGATAACAACCACAAACAATCCTCATACAAGCTAAGATCTGCAAGAAATCGCAATCATTAAGGATCATTTCGACCAGAATCACTCACCTGACCAGATAAGGCAACTTCACCAATATGAAACACTGCCATGGATCTCAACTATGACAGCATGCACGGATTGATTTCTGTATAGAACACTTGCCATTGCTGCAGAAATCAACTGGCCCCCATTAAATCCCTGATGTCACTCTTCCCAATAGTCACTTTCACAAAGCAACCCAACACCTGATTTGCAGTAGCTCAACCATCATCATGGGCACTCAATGCCAAGCCCATAGAAAACTTTAGTTCTGTAACCTATTCAATTCCTTGCACATTTTTCACTGAAAATAGATTGTACATGGTTCAATCCACAATACCTGAAACCCACCTTCAAGCAAAATCCCTGTGCTTGCACAGCAACACATCCAGTCCCCAAACAGAACCCTGTGGGATCACAAACAGAGCAGAAATCAATGAGAAAACAGTAAACAATTGCACCTTACAGAAATGCCATCACTTAACCTCAGAACAGAATTATTTATTGCAGAGCACACAATTTGCGATATAGCTAAAGCAATGTACCTCAAACCATTAAAAGCAAAGATAATATAGGTTTCATAGATCAAGCAATACAACCTCATTCGTGAAGTTAAACAATGTGTCATGAGATATAGAACAAATGCCACACACTTGTACACCACAGGGCCTACAATGACTAAATGCCTCTCACGACCCAAACAACCCAACACAGCACGCAATCGTAATCTCCACCCAATTACGCATATGTGCACTTCTCACATGCACACACAAATCACGTGCACATACATACAAATATTGAAATGGCATTGTAGGGAGATTGAACAGTGAGGGGAGAAATGGGAGGAAACAATAGAAAACAAATAAATTCACAAGAACCATGGAAGAAAATGTAGCTTGTGGCCAGCTGAAAGACATTCTTTGATTGTGGATTACAGAGACATGACATGTACCCTCACATGTGAACATAATTACAGCACAAACAAACATTGGAAACTTTTTGTGCTGAAAATTGTTGTCAGAAGTGCAGGTGACATTGCTCTTTGCTCAAGATATAGAGGATTCAGTGCTAGACAAAAACTCCATTCATTTTAAGCTGCAAAAGGGCTTATTCCATTCGCAGCTTTACTTTCAACCTGGCTAGAGGAAATGGTGATGGTATTGTTGGAACGGTGAAGGATCACAATCAAGAAAGATCAACCACCTTCACAACATGCCATGCAATCACTGCCAAAGCACAGGAGATTGATGTGCATAGGACAGGAGATTTGAAGACAACAAACACATGATTGCTGTGAAGAGAGATGCTCAAACAAGAGGATCAAAGACTCTCATCCCAACAAAGTGTGTAACTTTTGGCACACATCCAAGAGGAGATTGGAGAGTCAAACTACTTCATCATATTAGATCTTAGATTCGACAGTTCAATGACAGTTCAATAACTATTGACACAAAGATGGTTTCCCAAACCTTCTGATGCTGTTTTGATAAACCTGGCGCTCTCCTAAGACACTAGAATGCCAAGGAAACAAGAGACATAGTCTCAATTTTTCCCTGCTTTGTCAACTCAATATCTTATATACAGAAACCCAGTTCCGCATGCCAGACTAGCACGAACCTATACTTACATCCGTTTGGTGATCACACAACATGTCTAAGCCAAGAGACTTACAAACAGATTTTACCAGGCAAAAGATAATTTACATCTGCAGCAGAAGTGCGAGGGATGACGATCCCGGCTCATAAACAAAATTTGGTTCCATCGTGAACATTTTTGATCATTGGAAAGACCAGCGGCCTTGATCCCCTTGAAGAAGTATAGCTTACTCCACTACCCGTAGCCATCTTCACTGGCCTCGGTAAGTGCTCCCTGAAACAACAACATAGTCCATTATATTAGATAAGCGCCTAACTACGCCTACAAGCTACAAGTACTAATAGAAAATGGGGACAACACCTGCAGAGTAAGTAAAAGACGTTGTGCAAGCTTCAGGGTAAGCAACTAGTATGAAAAACGCATAGATGGCGGAAGAAAGAGTCAACACTTACTCGTTGGTGAGCGGCTTTAAAACGTCAGTCTCTTCCGATTGGGAAGCAATGGCCATGCGGTTGAGCCTGCTAGTTCCCCTTGGAGGACTTCTTGCCAGCGAATTCGGAGGAGGGGCCGGAAGAGATACTACGGGCTTCAAAATCATCTCCGGTATCGAAGACGTTCTCGGCTCGGGAGAAACTCCTAAAACGGCTTCCACTTCTTCTGTCTTCGGAGGGCTTGATGGCATAGGCCTTCCACCCCATAGCGTCTGCGATCGATGCAGACGGCAGCGGAACGATCCAGCGTGCTTCGTCGGCGCACATAGGCAAGTCATTTTCACGGGTGCACTTGATGACACCATTGTCTTCTTCACCGATTTCTTCGACGAGATTTTGGCACACGGTACTGCGGAGACTGTCACCGGCGACTTCTCCCCGGAGGAAGGAGCTTGCGGCTTTAGCACGGCTTTCAAGAGGTTCGAAGCGTGCATTCTACTGCAACACAAAAAAAGAGAGAGTAACATACACACATCAGCCACATAAACACCAGAATCATACTAAATAATCTTTCAGTACACGAAAACGCTAACAAAAAACTACACAATCCAAACTATTCATCTACAAGGGGAAACATGCATATTTGACATAACAGAAGAAGTAACGCACTAAAACAAGACGTCAAGAACCGAGATCGATTACAAGTTCAACAAAACGCTTCAACAAGGTAACACGCAGAATCTCAAAAGCTTAAGAAACTCGAATGTCAAGAACCAAGATCAATTACAAGTTCATTAAGACGCTCCAACAAGGTAACAAGTAGAAGCCTCAAAAGCTTAGGAAACTCTACCTGTAGGCAACGAGTAGGCAACGAGATGAACGCGACGGCGGGCCTTCAGCGGCGAACTTGAAAGAAACTGAACTAACGAGAAGGTAACAGGGTGAACGCGACGGCGGGCCTTCAGCAGTGAAGTTAAAAGAAATGGAAGCAGGAAATACCGATCTGAGAAAGGCGATCCAGAACAATATAACTAATACGAAAAAAGAAAAGGAAAAATAAACTGACGAAAGAATCTTGGACCAGAATAAAAGGCAGGAGGGAAAAATGCAACTCCAAAGTCAACGCATCTGTGCGAAAGAACTTCGGAGGAGAAGAGCAGAGATCAGCAAAGAAGAGATGTGAGGAGAAGAGAGATAGACAGTGAGAATGCGAGAGAGGAGAGCAGATCCAAAACGAGTTGTAAGCCTGCGATGGCGCACTATATAGTCGCGAGCGAGCCTCCCTCGCGCAGCGCGAGCCTCTGAGCGAGCGAGCGGGCACCGGCGCGCTCCGGACGGGCGGGGCCCACTCCGCCCGGCCCGTTCTTATCAATGCACTGCACTTCACAACACGCGACGTGATCACCTACCTACTTCTCCACTCACCGTGCGTGGCACGACTTCTGTCATTGCGCCATGTTCCTACGGTTCATGTACCTGTAGACAGAGGGCCATGTTCATTTCACACGGCAGGACATGAATGAGTGAATGTGAAACCTTACTATTCTCATGTCCCCGCTTGTAGGTACCTCGTTTGGACGGGGACATTTGCATTTCAAACAGCAGGACACGAATGAATGAATGTGGAACCTTGCTTTTCTCTTGTACCTGAGTTGAAAAGGTGTGGGGGGCGGGGGTGTGTCTTTGGAACTTTCTTATATTTGTTTCTAAATAAGAGAGAGAGAGAGAGAGTCTTTGAACCTAATGAGGTTCAACCACCAGGGAGTGACCTAATTTTGAGATTTTCAGACCTTCCAAGATCATTCATCTCTCTTATTTTATTGTGCCCAAAATACACATACAACTTAATCCATATATAACAATGGGTGAATCCCAAATTTGACAAACTGGAAAACAAAGTATGTAAAGATGGAGTGAAAGATACCAAGGCTTGAAGTTTTGGGTATGTGTAGGGTGAAGTTTGAAAGTGAGAGCATTCCCAAAACAAAAGGGGGCTTATGACAATACAAGGTGGCATTGAGTTGGACCTTCCATTTTGATAATGTCTCGCACAACCCATGAGGTTTATCACCATAAAAGCACAAGAGAAACTTTATCATAAGCCAACAAATATGTTATCATCTCCATGAAACCTTGTCATATGTGGTGAAGAACCGATAGAATTTATCCAAGTGTATGTGGAGGGAGCCTTGCTCTCAATAAAGCCCTTTTTTTTTGGGCCTTAGTAGAGAGAAGGAAGCTTTTACATGTAAGGTGCTTCCTCCTCCCCCCAAATTTCAATCACGGCCTATTTGGACCCATGTACAGAAATGTGGCAGATTTTTAAAGATCCATTTGATTATTTTTTTCAAAATCTTTGAAAAAAAGGTCTTATTCCAGTTTTGTATTCCTTGACCCAAAAAAAGAGACTATAATGTTTCCATAAATTAACAAGGAGAGTGGAATAGTTATGAATATGCATGGAAATTCATACCAACTACAAAATTGGGGTGACCAAGTATAGGAAAAGATATCTAAAGCTTAAAACTGCCTTTATTCTCTCATGACTTTGTGTTTTAGCAGTAGTTCCAAACAAAATAAAGTGTTACTTTTCTTCTTCTTTCAAGGAAAAAAGTGAAACAAAAAAAAAAGGTGTCTGGTGCAGAGATTCTTTTCCAGAAAATTTCAATATAGTCTGTTTCTTCAATATAAAATAGGTTTTTCCAGCAAAAACTTTGCCAATTTTATGATGTCAAAAATTGGAAGAAAATACTAGACTTTGTGAAAATTAGAATCGTGCATTCTTAAATCCTTCTTTCTTTCATGATCAGACAAAAAGTATGATAAGATTGTGTTGCAATTAGAGTAAACTGATTAAAGTTAATGCAAATATGATGCCATGAACCTTGTGTATTTTACACCTTTTATTATACACAAGCATGTAAATGTGATCCAGATGGGTAACCCCACCATTACTAGTGTTTTTCTTTTCTGACAAAGTTTGTCATTTTTTGGACAAAAGAATTGGAATTATTTTTTGGTAAATGTCGTTTATTTTATAGTGTAAAACCAACTAATTTTTGCTAATTTCTTCGAAAAAAAAATTCCAGATTTTTTATTTCAAAAATTCGAGAAGAGAAAAACACCCATGAACACCACCTTTCCGAAACCAAACAAAAAGAGATTGAAGCAAATTAATTAACATGTCAAACATTGGTGTAACTTTCGTATCTTGAAAGTAAAGTCGGCAAATGGAATGTTTAAGTAGGCCAAAAGGTTTGTAAAGACTACTTTTCTCATATCTCCAACTGGAAATAATTCAAATAGTGACCATTAAAAACTAATCTAGGAATAAGACCCCCAAAACTGGTTACCCAAAACCCGAGACCAGTAACCAAAACAGGTTAGGCTCGTCTACCAAAATAAATGCAATGTTAAACAAGTTTAGGGTCCTTCTTCATGTTTTCCAGGACTACCCATTTTGCCCAGACACACTTTGGGTCCTGGTATGCAGGTTTTTTGCTCCTTATGGGTATAATAATGCTCACAACTGCTGTTGTGCGTGTAAATGTAATGGTTCGGGACTTACATTCCATGAAAGTGTAAAATTGTGAAAAATTATTTAAAGCAGTGTTAAACAGTGTAAGTGTAAAAATCAATACATTTATATGATTTTATATGATTGTGTAAAAAAATGTAAATTTGTTTTTGGGGAAAGGGGATTTTCATAATGTTTTTGGTGATAGACCAATCAAATGGTCCATTGCCAAAAAAAAACACCCATCTAAATATGCACCCACAATTAATTTATTACAGATTTGCAAGAATGTATGATCATTAAAGGTGTATAATAAAAATTTAATAAAATCATTTGCAAAATTTGCCTACTTTCAGGTGTAAAGTTGCACCCACTCACCCATAGTAGGCATAAGATCCCTCCCTCTATAAATTAGTAGGTGTAAGATCTCTTCTATTTTCTTTTCTAATAGGGATATTCATGTACAGAAGGTGTCCTCCAAATACACTTAGGGAAATTCTCCATGTGCTTTGCATGACTGCGTCATGTCCTCTATTCGGGTTGATCATGTTCCGCGCCTCCAGTTCAAGAGGAGTTTGCAGGGTTCATGTACCCTACCCGGCCTCCCCCCATGTCCTTCTCCTCCTCATCCTTGTCATCATCATGTCCAGCGGCATGGGCACTGACGACGTGTCAAAAGGTTGAAAAGTAAAAAGAGATTAAAAAAAAACCATAATCATGGATAATAATTCCGCCAGCCTGCCCATGTGAATTTCACATGCGTGTAAGTGAAGTAATTTCCACTATGCTTTTACCCCCACCCCCCCCTCCTTCACACTCCCTTTTCTGCCACGTGCTAAAGAGAGCTCTACTCTTTAGTTTTCCCGCCAGTTTCACTGGCCTGAAAATATCCCACCTGGCTACACCTATTTAGGGGAGCTATAGTAGCTAGGTAGGTACCTACTGGAGTGAAATCATCCCACCTGGCTTCACCTATTTACGAACCTAGCTAGGTGGGTAGGTAGATATATAGGTGTCTACTAACTAGGGATCTAGGATTCCTTGAAAAGGCTGACAGCTTACAGTAGGAGGGGCCTACCCTTTAGTTTTTGCTATGTCAGAAGGATACTCAAATATTCTGGTCTGGATAACAAAGGGAAATTCTGATAAGGGTTGTTGGCCTTTTGTGTTTCTATTGTTAAAAAAAATTTATTGTTGTTAATTGTGTTAAGATTCATTCTAGAGTATATATATAGTAGCTTAAAGAGATTTTAGCCCCCTAGGTAATAATAATAATAGGTCTACTTTTATATGAGGATTTTTGAAAAGACAATATTTTGGCTTGTGTTGAAACTTGAGATTAGTTATAGAGTTCTAATATCTTCAAGGATTTTGGTTTCTTTTACCAGAGGATTTCTTTTGAAGATTATATTTTTGCATTGTGAAATATTTGAGTTTTCATCATTCTTTCTTTTGCCTTGAGATATCTTTCAATGTAAATGGCAAGGCCGCAGTGTGACACACCCCTTGTTCCTACTACTTTTGTGGTGTTCATTGAATCATTTAAGATGCAATAACCATGAGTATGGATTTTTCCTAATACCCATCAGGATGGCCCCGTCATATACCCCCCAAAAAAAATGGTAAAAATATATTTGTCCACCAAGTAAAGGGTCTGTTGTGGGTTTAGGGTTAGGATGACCCCGTCTTATACCCTAAACCCTAAATCCCATACACAAAGATTTGTTGGGTTTGGATCAAGATCTAATCTGCTGGGTTGTGGTAAGTCCACACCAACTGCTGGTGGTGATAAATGTGGAAAAAATAAGCTAGAAGATCTTTCAAGTTCTTCCTTGACTTTGGTGTTTAGTTGCCTTGGGGTGAACCTGCACCCCGCATGTTCACCATGGCTGCGTCTAGTCAACAAGAAGAACAAGTTGAAATTGTGTGCACTTGCAAAGTCTTTATAGTATATAATCCACCCATGGTTTGAAACTTGAGAGCCTTGACTAGGATGGCAAGTTGCACATTGAAAATATAGAGTTGTTTTTGTTTTCTCTCATTCTTAAAAGGCAAACCCATAATTTAGTTGTATAGAGTCAGATTTGGAATCTGGATGACTTTTACTTGCACTGCAGCCAATCCTACATCAATAGTCCCAGGAAAATATTGAGAATCTTGACAACTAGAGGTTTCAAACATTGATGAACTGGTTTATGTACAAGTCAGACTCACCAAAAAACTTCATGTTCAAAGTTGAAACTACCCAACAACTCCGATGCTGGAAAAAAAAGATATGGATAAATGGGTGAGCTACTCCAGAATTTGAATGGTTCCCAAATTTTCAATTATGTGAAACAAGCTAAATCATAGCCTAGTCCAACATAATAGAGCACTCACTATTTGGAGGTGCAGGTGGGATAGATTGCGTCATGCTTTGATAATAAGGGTTGTGTCACACTGTGGCCTTGCCACTTGTATTAAAAAGTATCTTAAGGCAAAAGGAAGAAACTCAAAGATTTCACCATGCACAAATATAATCTTCAAACAATCCTCTAAAAGAAACCAAAATCCTTCAAGATATTATAACTCTATTATAACTAATCTCAAGTCTCAATACAAGCCAAAATATCATCTTTCAAAAATCCTCATGTAAAAATAGACCAATTACTTAGGGGCCAAAATCCCTTAAGCTACTATATACTCTGTAATGAATATGTCTGATTTGAACTCAACATTTGTGACATTCAGAGCAATTTCTTCGGACTTTGTATGTTGATACCAGTGTTGGGCAGGTATCATGTCAGGCTCCCTAGATGCTAAACCCTCGACCATGGGGGTCTAGGGTTAGATCATAGGTCATTGAAATATTAATTAATTAGGATTAATTAGCAAGGACTTGAGTTTTCCTTTTCCTTCTGGACCTTGGTTAATATGTTCTCTTTGTTGTCAACAATGATAAATGGGTACATGTACCATGCTGAACTTGAATGGATGGACAAAATTCTCCTTCTTGCACCACCTTTCAAAAAAATTCCAACTTTTTGATCTAGCCAAAGTGGCGATCATCTATAAGAAAATTTAGTCAAATTTGGATACACACTACATATGAAAGTGTTGCAAGAAATTAAACATCCTTTATAATTTTGGCTACAGGCTAGATGCTGTTTTAGAAAATTGGCAATTTCTATTTTCTCAAAAGCTGGCCATTTTGGACCATTTTTTGGGCCTCGCACTGGTTATGAGTTATGACCCAACTGAGTTAGCAAGGTGACCTATCCTATTGCCATCCTCCTTCCACCTCCTAATAGCTAGGTATGTAATGGTGCATTCACACTTGATGTTAAAACAATGTTAAATGAAAATCTAGGTGGCATTTTAGGTGGCAACCAATGTTAAATGGGTGATAGCTTAATGTTAAGCAAATGTTAGTTTAACATAAAATCTTCATGATGAGTAGATTTGGATTCTTTTTTCATCGGGTTCTTATCCACTAGCTAACCATCCTTGGTTATTGTAGTTAGTATATTTGATGCCATATCCACCTTCTTTTCTTTTCTTTTTTCTTTTTAATTTTAAAAAAAAATTGGTACTTTTCTTACCTCTACTACTTACTAACTAACCATCTTATCATCCCTACCTACCAACTAACTGGCCCAACTTATTTTCTTATCTACAAGACATGACCTACTTACACCTCCTTACCTACTTCTAATCACAAACCTAGGGGCTATTTGGATGAGGATATTATTACTATTTTTAACAATTACCTCTCCCACCCACCTACCAACAATGCCCTACCTAATGGGCACACCTATCTACCTACTCTTGGTTCATGGAACTAAGGATGAACTAAACCCTATCAACACAAAATGACACTCAATGTTGCTACAAACACATGCAGGCATTGCAACATTAGTGTGATCTTTGACTTAGGAAACCTAATAATGGCCTTAGACAATAATATATATCAAACCCCAACTGCAGGTTCTGCAATAGGTGCCAAAGGCATAATCCAATGCTTTGTATTCAGGGTAAATTCACAAATTAACAACCACCTTAAACCACAATGGGTAATTTGGCAAAATGGCAAAGAGCACAAACCCAGCCTCTACATGCTGGACAGTTCATACATAGCTAACCAATGTGGCTAACCAATGTGGTTAGCCATGAACATTGGTTAGCCATGGAACATGAATATTATGGATAAGAGTTTCATGTCTACACATCATCCATCCTACGTGGTGTGTTGGTGGGTGCTAGTTCACTATGGGAGTCAAGCAAGAAAGGAGAAAAACTAGCCACCACAATGGATAACCCTATCCCAACACGTCCATGGGTTTGCAAGGCAATGACTATTTCTTGCTTTCCAATAAAAAAAAACGAACTAACCAAAGTCAATCACGTTTGGAGCTGGGTGGGGTTTTTAGGACCAAATCTCCTTCTATGCATGCATGGAGCCATGTGTGAACTCCATTGTGTTGCACATGTTGTTGCAAGGATGCACACTCCTTTATTGGTCGGTTGATGTCCACTTTTTTCTTAGGTGGAGGTGGAACCATCCCTCCTGAGAATCTTCATTCTGATTGCTCAATATCATTCGACCCTGGACCTTGGACCCTCATCTAATGTGGCTCTTAGTTACAAAGGGTTAAAATTAGTTAGGACTTTTGGGTGTATTCTACATTAACCAGGAGTCTAGCATAACCTCTTATTTCTTTTAAAGGTGGAAGACCCACTTGGTTTTGGCATTTTGTTTGTTCTATTCAGGTGCTACATTGTAATTAGGGATCTTAATTAAGCAAGGACCTTGGTTAGGGTTAGGATTTACCCTTTTGTGGCATGGGATTGGGTGACTTGTCAAAAGTGGACATGTGTTGTGGAATGGGACATACAACCATGTTGATGACTGGATTGGGCTCATGGACACGTGGAACAGCTAATGGGGTCTGAGTTAACCAATAGCCACCAGCGCACCATCCATTATCTAAAAGGTTACTTAAAGGCCTCAAAGGAAGAAGGTGAAGGTAGTAGTGTAGGTGCTGGTTCATGTTGGCCAGGGCTAGTGGGTTGTTAGTAGGTTGCATGGAGCTAACCACTTTAGTTTAGCTCAATAGCTTGAGGAGAAAACTTGTCCATTCTTAGCTTCTAGCTATCTGGGTTGGTGTTCTGAAAGTAGCTCAAAATGGGTTTGTGCAGGGTTAACTTAAGTAATTGGCATTTGAGATAAAGTTACGCGAGTTCTTTACATGGAGATCTTTGAGAGTTCATGATTGGCATTTGAGATAAAGTTCAGCGAGTTCTTACATGGAGATCTATGAGAGTTCATAATTGACATTTGTCATTTAGTGATGGGCTTCAATAATAGGTATGTTGTGTTTTTGTGAACACTTTCATAATAAAAAGATCACACAAGTTTATTGTGGTATAAAGTTTGTTACACAATGGCTTATTCCAAGGCTTAACACAATATAACATGAAACTATGAAAAGAAAAACATATTATGAAACTTAACCCACAATTTTTTATATACTTGAAAGGAAAAATGAATGGAATATTATTTTCATTCATTTACATCTACTAAACATTCTCATTCATCAACTACAAATCGCTAGTATTATGTCACATGTTATTGTTCTAGAACTATCATTTCTTCTATGAACTAGTTGTTCAATTATTTGAAAATTTCTTTCTCAAGATCTAGTCAAATTCACATAATTCATTTTAACTAGGTTTAACCAGAATAGTTAACAAAATTATTTATATTAGGTCAAGCTCATGCCCCTAATCACATATCCTCAAAAGTAAGGCCCATAAATTGAGTTATTTGTTTCAATATTTATTCATCTTTCAATCCTTAAGCTACATTATTATTTATTTATAACTTTTAACCTTAATAACCCATTCTAGTGTTACATATGCATCTCTTGGTTCTGATATTGGTAAATTTTTAATTTCACTTCTAATGTGGATGGACACTAGATAGTGTAAAACATGTTTGAGATGTAGATCAATGCTGAGGAAAATTTTGGTTACGCTTGAAAGATGTTTAGTAAAACTAATTACCGCCTAATAAAACTTTAATTCACCTTACTAGGTTTTCATGGTTCCCAAATTTCCAAAGTTATCATTTTTTTCATCTCTTTTTGTGTTATCCTAGATGTTACACATGATCTTCTATAACAAACCAAGCAACTCCATGCTTGTATGGTCTCATTGATGTAACTTATCATCGATGTTTTTCAAATGTTCAACCATTGTATCTTTGAAATCCCAATGGACATGTTTTCCGATACCTTAATGAAAAGAAAAAAGGAATAAATGAAAATCTTGTATTATGGAACTTTGCAAGGACAAGCTATTGTGGTCAGTAAACTTCTATCAAAAAATTTGACAAGCTTAGTGATGCAAGCCAAAAATTTGAATGGCCAATGCTAGGGGCACAATGGCATGTACATGGCATGTTCCATTAAGTTAATACTTCGGCAGCTTTGACACGTGTTTGTCAAATAATTAATTTTGAAATTTTCATTTTGACAAATAAAATATTCTTGAATTCTCGATATTTTTCTTCACAATCTTTTGTTATTTGGAAAATTTCAACATTTCTAACAAACAATACAATTAGGGTCAAAGTTATCAAGGCAATAGGGTACCCTAGAATTGTGACATGAGTGTAGAGCTCAGAGACACTCTTGATCGCCACCAAGCTTAGATGTTCCAATGTGATTCTTGCATGTTGACAAAAACATTTCATGTTCTACATGGACTATAGTGAACAAACACTCACCAACACACCAAGCAAGATAAGTAATATGTGACCAAAAACATTTTTTCATCACATTCATATCCCATAGCTGACCATGCATGTTGATTAACTATGTACTAAGCATCCCACATGCACCTACTACACTTAGTTATCATCGAGTGCATTACTTATGTATGTAGTAACCACTTACATTTGTTACCTATTTATGTATGGTGTTTACCTATTTATGTTAGTCACCTAAGCAGGGGAAAAGAACGTACAAATATTTGCAATATAGGTTATCAAAGTTTTTTATTATTTAATATGTGATTTGATTTTAGGATTCCATTTCAAAGAATTTATGCCAACACACCTTCTCTGACATGTTTAATGAGAAGATGTTCATGTTCATCAAGCTCAGATCCTTTCATGTTTTGACTTATGATGGGGCATGGTTTGCACCCTAACTTGTCCTCTCAATCTTTCATGTGTCTTCAATAATTTTATATGTGGTTTTTCAAATTTGGCTAGGATTTCTCCATCCCTCAATTGCAAACCTTTCTTTATATGTGTACATAACCCATTGACCCAATGAGTGTTCAACTTTTGCAATATGCCCATGACAATGAATGTATAGAGATGCATGTTGTAATATGTGACACCTCCATTATTCTACAATTAATTTCCATGTGGTACAAGAACAACTACACATGCTTCATTTTGTCACAATCGACTCCTCTCATTGGTGAGTTGACATCATCCTTTTCAAAGATGGGGATTAGACTTGAATTAACGTCATCATAGTTGATTTGATATGCACAAACTTACTTCCTTGATATTTCTCTCCACATATATTTGCTATTTCAAAAACATTGTATGCAAAGAGAGGAGTTATCATGGCCAACACCCAACAAATCAATCCCTCCCTTTAGCAATCAAGGTTTTTGATTGCTTGCACAAACAAGTATATATCTTCTTACACGACTACACCAACCTCACTTGAGGAATGAAATGGCTAGAGGGTACTCCACTTTCTGTCTTAACTATTTTCCTTCACCAAAAGAGTTTCAATTACATTCCAAAAGTCTCCCTATTGTAATAAGTTGAGTGATAATAGTGGATTTTGCCTTCCTTGTTCAAACCCACCCTGCATTCCCACTCCATTGCAGACTGTTGGTAGTTGAGTTATGATCCCCAGTATCACTCACTCCCTGGTCTTTGACATTTGCCTTGGACAGAGGTCCTCCCTCTTTGTACTTCCACCTACTCTTTGTACTCTGGATGGGTAGCTTTTTTTTTAATAATAAGGTTTGGCAGGCTTTCATCTTAATATTAGTAAGAATACATCTGCTGGTGGGGACTCGGGAGCCACCCATAGCCAATGCACATGAGTATTGTCCCATGTGGATATTGTCCCATGTGGATCGGACATGTACTTTTAAAGGTGGAAGATTAGTTGTGGGTGGGGGAGGTTGCAAACTCAGCCTGGCTAACCCCAAAGTTCAAACCCTAAAATGAAGCAAAACTTGATAAACTTTTCAATGTGAAACACCTCATAAGCTATATGTGAGCTTCATCTTCTTATTGAGCGTTGGCAACTGGACCACTCTTTTAGGAAACCCATAAGACAACTCTATATTGTATAGAATGATATTCCACTCTTTGGATGACAAGCAAAATCAATCTGGAAAGCATTGTCCATCTGGTTTGCTAGAATTTCTTAGTTGCAGTGTGG
>Ga0209208_10006934_pt1 | contig 15541 bp, 14 predicted proteins | sample S1TSphfallax_3_FD_187694 | JGI IMG/M metagenome (GOLD analysis project Ga0209208, IMG submission 187694) | Host-associated microbial communities from peat moss isolated from Minnesota, USA - S1T2_Fd - Sphagnum fallax MG (SPAdes) (version 2) | ecosystem: Host-associated > Plants > Peat moss >...
TTTTTTTTTTTTTTTTTTTTTTTTTTTTTTTTTTTTTTTTTTTTTTTTTGTGGTCAATTTTGTGATTTCAAAAATTAGGGTAATTTTTCCCAAAAATTTGCAAAATTAGTCAAAATTAAACTTTAAGAAAAAAAAAATCCAATTTCTTTTTTCCAAATAAGCGAAAAAAAATCTTCAGAAAAAAAATCAAAAAATCACTGGGATCCGACAAATTCATGCCAAGAATGGTGCAAGAAAAATGCAGAGTCACACGGATGATGTTTTGAGTGATGAAATGGTGATGGACAAGTCGCTGTTGGATGAGACTTGAAACCCTAATTTGGATCCCTAATTCAGCTTCGTGCTTCTGCAATGGTGCTTGTGCTCGTCGTCGTCGTCGTTGCAGCAGCGAGCAAATCTTCGGATACAAACAAAGAGTTGCGATTTGCAGCAAATTTTGGTTGTTTTTGGAGAGCTCCAGTTGTTATTGTAAAATTTTACACAAGAATTTTTTTAACTATGGCGGCCTTGCTTCTTCTTCTTCTTCTTGATTTTGTTGTTGTCACATGAGGATGAAGAAGGCTTTTGCTGCTGCACGCGCACAAGAACAATTGCAACTGTTTTCTCAGCATGTTGCTTTGCACGCCGTTGCCTTGTCCTTCTCACTCGTCGCTGCTGTTGCTGGATACCGGCTCTGCGTTTCGCGATGCTTGTTGCGAGTCGAGGAGAACCAGGCAGCAGGAGCTGTTGCTGCGTCGGCTCACATGTAGTAATAGTAGTAGAAAAACATGGAACAATGGCATCGTTTCTCTGTCTGTGGGGAACGGCTGGAGACGAGAGAAGGTGGCGGCGACGGCGACTGCTGGGAGAACGGTTTTCGTGAATGCTGAGCCTTCAGGGGACTCATCCGTGGCCGATGAGGGGAAGTTTTCCAGTACTGTCAGGCAGGTGCATGGCGAGAAAAACGAGCCTCATCTAGAGAACGAGCGTATGGAGTCATCAGTAGCAGCTTCCGTATCGCCACAGGTGAGTTCGAATTTGTGCAAAATGACTTCCAATTTGTGTTCCTTTGTGCAGCAGATTCCTACTCAGAAGTAATGACTTTTTTTAATATTTTCTTCCTCTTTCTGCTGCTGCTTTGTATGTATTGAGAGGTCCTGTTTGCAAGACTAGCTGCTATCCTGGATGCTGAAGCTCTGAAGCCTCCTCATAGGAAACAAATTCCTTGTGGTAACAGACATTTGTCCAAAGAATGCTCGTTGGTCAATCCACTGTCGGTCTAGTTCCCACTTGCTCCAACCCTAAACCCTAAACCCTAGACATTTCAGTTCCTGAAATGACTGACAAAGTTTACACAGATTTGCAACACAGCACAGATGCCTATGTTGCAATGTGGACCAAACCCTTAGTTTTATTAGGGCTGGAGTGCATACAGAATCTAAGTATGTCTCAGTTCTTTTTCCACAAATGTGCTCATTGAACCTTTTTCAGTGCAATGGTTTATGCCTGATTATTTTGCAAATGCATGTTATAAGCAATGAGCAGATCCTACACATTTTGGGTCCCTGAAATGGTTGACAAAGTTTACAAAGATGAGCAACAACACAGCAGAGTTGTCTCTGTTGCAATGTTGACCAAACCCTAAGTTTTATTGGGGTGGAAGTGCATACAGAACCTAAGAATGTCTCAGTTCTTTTTCCACACATGTGCACATTGAGCATTTTTTGGTGCAATGGTTTATGCCTAATTATTTTGCAAATGCAACAGGGACATGTTACAAGAAATGGGCAGATCCTACACAAGAGTTTTGACCCCTGTGAGAGATTTTAGGTTTTTGTGCACTAGCCTACTTCTATAAGGTTCCTTTGAAGCCAAACTCTTTTAAGCCAAATGGACAGTGGAGTCCTTTGTCTCACTCCAAATTCCAATCCATCCTGCTATCCTCACATATTAGTATCATGTGTTTATAATTTTCCAGTGGAGGAGATAAGGAATTTTGTTGAGTTGATTGTCCAATTTTGTTGTTCTCAAATGTCCATCACCTCTCCATCCAGGAATACTCCTGTAGACTAAGAGGGTGTAGACTTTCACGATTAAATGATTGCTAAGGTCAGAAAGTTTGTGATGTTGATCTAAAGCACCTGAGAAAGTTGACAAATGAGAAGTCCCTGTTCTTTTCTGGACAGATTGATCTCTGTGTGTGTGACTACCTGTTTTCAAGTAGCTCAAGAGTATTCCTTTACTTGAAGGAGATGCTGGTCATTACTTTCGCACATATTTCTCAAATTATGTCCTGGGCTGTTTGCAGACTGAAAGGGGTTTGCCTATGAATCTGGCAGCAGGAGTTGGCGTGACTGCTGCAGTTTTTATGATGGCAGTGCTTGGGTTTCTGGCGAAACCCCGGGAGAATCAAGTGGGTTCTGTTTCTGATCTTGTGAAGAGGGGTCAGCTCAGATCTGATAGGAGTGCTGAGTATGTTCTTACCTTACCTTTGTGCATGCAATTTTTCTTTCTTTCTTTTTGTTTCATGGTCACACACTTCCAATGGGCAAAAGATCTTACTTTCTGTTGAGTCTGCATCTGTTATTACCATCCTTGAATGAATAATGAACTTTATTTTATTGCCACAGCAACTTGTGTGATTCTGAAGTGCTGGATTATGGTCTTTTGGTAACTGGTGCAGTTCCAGGACTTTGAAGTTTGAAGATCCTTTCAACAATCCTCTGGTTAAGGTAGGCAAGAAGAATCCAATTGTCAAAATGTGTGGTAAGCTCTTCAGGCTGGCCCCAGTCACATTGACAGAAGAAAAGAGGGCCAGCCATCAGAATAGGCGTGTTCAGGCTTACAAGTGGAAGCGGCCTAGTCTGTTCTTAGTTGAAGGGGAGCCTGTACCTGAGGGTGTGGATCCCGAAGAGGTTAGGTGGATTCCCTCAAACCATCCATTTGCAACAACCAAAAATTATATTGAGGAAGGCTTGGCGCAACAGAATATGTATCAAACCAGGGGTGTCCCTTCACGTGTGAAAGCTGAACATGAGGCTCTGCGCAAGAAGATGATGGAAGCCACAAGTAAGGTACACACTTTTCTCAACATCCTATTTGTCAATTACCTGCCTTCACCCACACTTGACGTCCTTGCTGCATTTCAATTCATTGAAGAGTTAATCTGCCCTGTTGTCAGTTGATAAGTGCCTTTGGCATATCGACTGCAAGTTGACATCTTCATGATTCTTTTGTGCAGGAACCGGAGTTTCAGTTCCCTGACAGCTCAAAGCAGCAATGGGGTGGAACACCAAGTGCTGATAATGACATGGACCAAACAGAGGGAAGAAGGCAGTCAAACACAGGAAGGGAAATGACCAGTGACAATGGTTCCTTTCGCTTGAGGAATATAGATGGTTCAGAGATTTCAGATCCAGGCCCAACTACACTTGTATGAGGGATTGCAGAGTCATACCGATCTGGCACCATTGTAGGGGGGAGACCATACTTTCCATAATTTTGATGATTATGTGTTCTGCTGCGCAGGTTGAACAACTTACAGAAATCCAAGCTTAATCCAGACATGCTGAAATGATTTTTGTTTGGAAAATACCCCCTACTTGAAGTCTTTTGGTCAACTATATCCACTGGTGTGTACTAGTGAGATGCTCCTGTTCTTACAGCAAACTTCCACCATTTTGCAGAGGACCTAGAGTAGCATTTGATAAGCTATCAGACCAAAGAGGGTTGGGAGCCCATTGCTAGCGCAGTGGTGACAATCAATAGCTTCATCATGGATAGAATAATTAGAGGTCATCTGTGTTTCCGTCTTCTGTTATACAATGTGATGGTTTGAGTCATATCAAGTTATGACATACCAAGTTACATGCCAGTTTTCTGAAAGTCTGTCCCTCTGCATGTGCACTATGGACAGAGGTTCCTTTGAAATTAGTCCTGAGCAGAAGCTAAGAAGGCAGTGAGCTATGTGTTCTGTCCATTCATTTGCAAAATTCCAGGTCTTATCTTCTACACCTACTTGTAGACACAAACAAGCTGTTGTTACTTCTTGGAACTAGAAACCAGTCTCAATTCTTTCACTGTTTCATGCTAGTATTATTTTGTACATACTCATTGCACACAACACACCTTGCTGGGATTGTGCACATATTTCTCTGAATATATGAGAACTCCTCTTTTTCCTCCTATTAAATTCCACCAGTCTTTCTGGATTTGGTTAAATGCTGCAGTGGTGACAACAGGAAGGGCTTTAAGAGAACTTTTGAACCTTTGATATCATTCTGGAAATTGATATTGTTGTTGCTAATCTGCTTTTTGGGTTTTTGTATGTGCGGATTTGATGGGAGGAAATTGTTTGTGCAGTTCCGCAGAACAAACCTGCTTTGCATGAAAGTTCTTTTGCCTAAAGTGACTTGATCAGATCGTTTTGTAGTATCTTGCTACACAGAGACTAGAGGGAGCTTCAAGCAATGGAGTGCCTGGAGATGCAAGTGATAATCCTCTCCATGCAAGATTTGACAGATGTGAAGACAATCAGGAAAATCTTGGTAACATTCTCTTGTACATTTCAAATTTAAATCCCACCATCATTTGCTATGTGGTTATGATCCCCTTCCATGAAGCTGCTGTCTTAATCCTCTAGTATTACCAAGCATATATCATGATAGATTGAAAATATCTTGGAGTCTGGAAACGTTCCAGTGAAATATCTGAACATCGAGCGAGTAGCCAAATAGCCAAGGGCTCATGGCCAGCTCACCGCAGGAGCTAACATTTGCTTCCTGCACATGCTACAGGAAAGTCAGACTAGGCGAAAGCAACAGGCATGAAGATGTTCTATATGTCTGTTGTTATGTTGGGTACTGTGGACACTTATGTACAATTGCTGGAAGAAAAATGTGTTCTTTTTGGGACACTAGCACTTGTCAGATCTCCCATTGCTCTCAAGAGTTTAACTTCCAGATTCTTCATCAATCCACATTTTCTCAAATAGAAGGGTGTTTTTTTCGGATCAATTCTGTTCTCTATATCTCTGATACTTTCAAGTTCACTTATAAGTTCTTTGTTAATGCACAATTACTCATACAGAAAAGTGTTCATTTTGTAACATTCTAGCTGGTCATATCTAAAATTGCTTCTACTGTGCTTCCAATTGGGATCTGTTCAAGAGACATAATTTCAGGTTTGGTTACAAACAAATCTGAAGACTTTGGCCAAGTAAAAAGATTTTGTTCTCTCTTTCTTGCAATTTCTGTGATGACTTCTGGGGGAAAAAGCAGAAAAATGTGTAGCCTTGAGACACAACTTAGGAATATCTTGTCAAAAATACATGGACAAAAGGAAATAGTAGAGATTGATCAAAGGACTTGCATGACAAGTAAAAAGCAACTTGTTCATCACAGCAGTTTACAAAGAAAGTGCAGAGCAAGAAATGAAACCAGGCAATTTGCAACTGCTGGTCATGTCACGCTACTGGAAAAACCACAAGATGATGAGGGATTCTGGAATTGCAGAAAGTGGTAACTGAAATATGGAACACTGAAAACCAGAGACCAAGTATTGTAGCATGATAATTACATAATAAATTCCAACCCCATTTGCAGTGTAAAGAATTTGAATCGCTGGAACACTGCTTGTTTTGCTCCTTAGTGAGGGAGGACAAGGCAGCACCAGCACTCTGTCCCCTCCAAAGAATACCCAAGAGAGAATCTACTGAACTTTCAGCACCAACTTAGATTCAGTGAATAGATTGATGTGATGATGTAATGGAACACTCTCAAATGCAGATTGTAGGAACAAGTGGCTCATCGTTGTAAAATGTGCTTCTGGCCTTTAAATGACATCCATAAGGATGATAAAATATTTTCAACATACCAGATCAGAAACACATGGTGGTGGTTAAGCATAGTGTAGCCCAAGAGGATCCTTCAGTTATGCTGGAAATGTTTCTATAGTGGACTCCACATGACCCAGCTAGAATGTAGGGATACCAAACCTTGGACCGTTTTTGTGTGCATCACAATGTCTCTACCATGGAGGGCAGAGCCGATCAAATCATATCTCTTGCTACTAGAATTTCAATTGAGTGGGGCATCTAAGTGTTGCACCCACTCTTTGAGGAACAAAGGCTACATATTAGTAGAGTGTGTAAGCGAAAGACTACATTCATCAGGATAGTGTGTAATCTACTAACCAAGGCTCTCTCGTACCAACTCGTAGGCCAGAAAGCATGCTGCATTGGCTGGAACGCTTCGGGCCATGGCTGGACCAAATCCTCTGTACAGTCCCTTGACTCCTTCTGCTGCAACCACCTTCCGGTATGCATCAATGGTCCCATTGTACTTGGGGTTTTGGTAATTGTCAACCTGGATGACACTCTTGATTACATCTGCTGGGTACACAGAAACCCAGAACATTGCACCTGCTACTCCACCAGCCAGCAGCTGTGAACCTCTACTGAGCTTCGATGTATCCTTACCTGCAAATGCAAATGCAACAACATGATGATGGCAAAGCAGCAGCAGGCTGAATCAAAAAACCAAGACTAATACATGGAGTTCTCATAACCCCTGATCAAGAGTGCATGATTGTGATCTGCTGAAATCTATCTGATCCCTGATTCTTTTGCAGGAGACAGAATGCATTAAGAGGCAGCTGGAAATAAAAATAAAAATTCTATTACCTCCAGCAATATACTGTTTTGTAGCTTCATAAGCACCAAACATGGCAGCATTGCCAGGCACTTCCCGCAAAAGAGTGGGTGTCAAGCCTTTGAACAAACCCAACGTCCCTCCTTCTGACCTCAGGACTTGTCTTGCAACATCAAGAGGTCCACTGTATTGCACAGCAGCAGCAGTTCCTTTGAAAGTAGCAGTTGCTGTGCCTCCAGTTGCAGCAACTCCCACTCCTGCTAACGTGGGTGCAGGAGCTGCTGCTGCAGCTACTGTGGCTCCTGCAAGAGCACTTTGAGCCTGAAGCCTGCACTTGACAAGTTCAGTAGGACAAGCCACAAAAGAAACCGCGACGCCGGCTCCTGCACCAGCTACAATTTGTTGGGAGACTGATAAAGGAGAGCCTGATGGGTCCCGAAGAAGAGCTTCCATCTGGCCTCTTGCAGTGAAGAGCACAGCATTGAAGACTGCAACTGTGGCTAATGGAGCTCCCATACCCTTGTACAAGCCTTTGGGTCCTTCTGCTGCCAATGTCTTCTTCACTGCATCCATGGCTCCAGAAAACTTGGGTGGTTGCCCAGGCGGTGGAATTGGTTGGCTCTGCAGCTTCACCTTGATTGTGTCAAAGGGATGGCCTACCAGTAGCTGTGCAATCCCTGCCATAGTCCCTGCTGCCAGATCCTTGGTCACTGCCTCCGACATTGCTGTGTACTTCCTAGAGCTAAATCCCCTTTTCTTCTCCTCTTGCTTCTAAACTCCCACTCCAACCAAAATCTCTGCCAACCAAAAAAAAACCACTGGCTGGCTGGCAACGTGTGCAGATTCAGATCTGAAGAAAGAAAGAAAGCCCAAAAGACAACCCCCGAATCCTTTCACAATCTCCACCTCAAATCTCTGGTCTTGTTCTTCATAAAACTCTTCCTCACCCAAATCCTTTCACAATCTCCACCCCAAAACTCTGCTCTTGCTCTTCATAAAACTCTTCCTCACCCAAATCCTTTCACAATCTCCACCCCAAAACTCTGTTCTTGCTCTTCATAAAACACTTCCTCCAACTCCACAAACAAGCAAACAAACAAACAAACTCGGTCCCCAAAATTCCACAAACCACTGAAAACTCTCCAATTCTAATAAGAAACTCCCACCCAGGCTCACTACCCTCTCTTCCTCTCTCTCTTCTCTCTCACACACACAATTCTGCAAAATCTCTGTACCAAAAGAGTTCAAGACATAAGATAAACAAAATCAACTATTAAGTACTTTTTCCCAACAAACTCCCAAATCCTGAACACAATTCAATTTACCAACAACAACTACTAATAAGCATGATTCCAACAACACCACCACCACCACCACTTCCTCCTCCTCTCATCATCATCATCATCATCATCATCATAATATTATCTTCATCATGATCATGAATGGATTGAAAAAATGGACAACAAAAATCTGCAAAGATACAAAGAATGTGGTACCTAGTAGTGACAAAAGTATCTGAAAAACCCAAACACCCAATTGGGTACCCCCATAAAAGAAATTGTATATTCATATACATAAATAAATACAAAGACTCCATTCTTTGAACTTCTTTCCAGTCTGTGATGTCTTCATATTCATGGGTTCCTAAATGGAACTAGTCCATTATATGATGTATATATATATATATATAAGTATATATAAGTATATGTAATTATGTATGTTTCTCTTTCTTTCTTTCTTTCTTTCTTCAGTATGTACTACTAGCTATGTACCCAGTTGTAATTTTTTGAATGGTTCAAAAACTCCTGAGATTCAGGCCACCATGCAATTATTATCTACCTCCAGAAAGGTAAGGTCGGGGTTTTGTTAGTTATTTTTGTGGTCACCAATAAGTAGTGCTTTTTTTACAACAACAGCTGATGATGGTTGCAGCCAAAACCCCTTTCTCCCTAAAGATGGGGTAGTGGTGGGTTGGAGCCCATTAGGAGTTGAGTTGGGTTGGGTTGGGTTGGGTTGGGGGGTCTGCTTTTAGTCAGGTACTTTTTGGAACCATGTCTCACTAGGGAGCCACATGTTTAATAAGGATTGCAAAACCTTCCCAATGTCACAATTTGCAAACAATTTCACACCACATTTTTTTTTGAGTGTTTCGGTCTTTGTCCCATGTATATATATGGATGCTTGTGGGACCCTTGTCCAAAAAGCAGCTTGTCATTAGACCAGTGCTCAGGATTGAACACTCGAACCCATTTCATCCATATTGGGCAGTTTTTTGAATATGCAAGTGAACTTCGATTCTGGTTGTACAAACAGTTCACAGCATGTTTCTAGTTCCATTCTTGACAAAAAAGGATCCAAGTTCAGATCCAATTCTTTGCACTTCAATGATTCAACCAGCTCTCCTTTAGTTAACTCAGGTAAGGGTCCCAGTTAGGTTAATTGAGTGTCAGTCCGGTTCCAGTTCACTGTCTGGTTTCAGTCCATGTATTACAAAACTCCCCATTTTTTATCCCAATTTCTTGAATGTGTTCTAAAATCCAAGATGGGGTTTTAGTTGGGTTTTATTCACATTTGTTAATAAGTGCCTCTTCATGCTCTTCACCTTGTGGCTATTTTCCCCTTGCGAAAAGGAGCCAGGTGATGGGTTGCTTAGTGGTACTGGTGATGATGGGTTTAGATCCTTGGTTTCGTGATTTCTCCTCTTAGGGCTCCCCATTGTGTGTTATGTGCTTTTGGGTGTGATCTTTTGTTTGGACTTCAATCATTTCTTTTTTCTTATCGTGTTCCCTTGGCAAGTGTTTATCTTTTTTTTATTTATTTATTTATTTTAGTGAGGTCTTGCCACAAGTTATCAAAAACACATAACAAACTAATTTAGTGGGTTATCCTAAACAAATTGAGAAGTGTGGATGGGGGCAAAAAGGAGAAGGGAACAATCAAATCACCTACTTGGAACACCCTAAAGGCACGTTCACACTTGGTGTTAGGGACTCTAGCGTTGAGTACCTTCACATCATACTAGTCATTTAAAACTTAAACTTACTTATCATGAAGATTTACGTTGAACTAACATTCAAGGAACATTAAGCTATTGCCCATTTAACATTGGGTGCCACCTAGAATACCACCTAGATTTTCATTCAGCATTGATTTTAACATCAAATGTGAATGCACCATAAAAGTTAAAGATACAAAGGAATGGATGGGTGTGTGTCTCTCTCTTTTTACTATCACTACCAAAAGCCATTGGATGTATGCAATTCACCACCCATGTTATATCCTCAATCTAATGTTATGCATCAATACTATCCATGTATACTATGGACCCACAAGATTGCAAAATCTCCCACATGTTGCAATTTGCAAGGAATAGTATCTCACACCCATGACTAAAGAACCTCTTCCCAATTCAAGCACTCGACCAACTAGGCTTAAGGAAACAAATCAAGAGGACAAGTTTGAAGTATCAAGTAGCTGCAAAGCTTCGATTCTCTTCACGTATGCTTGCAATTAGTGTTGTCATGGTCCTGAATTAGGGAAGAAGACAAAGGGGAGATGAAACATAAATAAGTGCATTATAAGTGTGAACATGTCAATACTTAATGGTTAGTCATTCACCAATAATATGTTTTCTAGGATCTATTTTTTAAAGCAAAAGATTGAGTTTAGGGTGTTTTTTTGTTATTGAAGTTGGGTGTTACATCAGTTGGGTAGTCTAAAGAATAAAAGATTAAAAGTTTTTGGGTCCTTAATTTTTGCACAATAATATATATATATATATATATGTTGTGTCAAATTCAATAATATAAGGATGATGATGTCGAATGATATGGAAAAATTCAAGTTCAGCTTTCTTTTGAAATAGGACTTATTTGATTATGATAGTTCATTATTTTTTTCCATTTGCTATGTCCAATCTTATGTGGTTGGTTTTATAGGTTTAAAATTACTATATTGAAATGGGCAATTTTTAAAACATGGGACCTATTTGTAATTGTGCAAATAGGCCTTAATTTAATATTTTGGTATTAAAATGTTTAGATCTTATTGAATTTAGTAGTTTAATGATCATGACACCTAGGCCTATAATGAAGTTAGGGTTTGGCCTTGGCATAATGCCCTAGCAAAGGACTCCTTAGAAAGTTTCTTACCTTTTTTTTCGTTTCATTTAATATTGTATGATTAGCCTTGTAGATTTAAGATTGCCTTCTAATGGTAGGCAGTCTTTAGAAAGTGGGGCCCATCTTTAAAATAGACCCCTACTTCATGGGCACCAAACGTCCCATGTACCCCAATTCATCACATCTCATCGAACCTCGTAGTTCCCATTGCCCATTCACCTCATCATGTGCCACCATTGACCTATCCTCCACCTCATCCCCCATGCAAACCACCCACTAGTTACTCTTCCAATTCTAACAAATCATACACCACCTACTAGTCCCCCTACCAACCCTCAACCTTTCATGTGAATGTGGGGTCCCAACCTAACATTTTCCCAAACCCCTTCGATCATGCACAACTAGGACATTTTCCCCCTTCCCACTTTATTGGTCCCTATAGCTAGCCATGATCAAACCCCCCAACCTACCTCAATTTCTTCAACACACCTTCAACTTCTACCTAAAGTCTTGCACCCCACTTATGGGCGCCAATTTATTAATCAAAGGTTAGCTCATCATCAACATTCCTATCAGACATCTAATTCATCCAATCCAAACCCTTGTGATCATCCTAGCCCGATAGCTTCCTTTATTCCCTTTCCACTTGCATCAACTTGGATTTGGGTTTTAACATTGGATGTCATTGGGTCCTTTTCACTTAGGCCTTTATTGTCCTCGTTTGTATAATTGCATCCCCACCGTTCTACGATGTGATGTACAAATGGCATTTCATTTTCCATTAGATAAATTAGTGCAGGATCCGTATAATGTGACAATTTGGCACTTACTCCTCTTCCTACCCCAATGGTGTCTTGTTTTGCCCCCTCATGATGGGGTGATAGGGCAGAAGGAAACACAATTTCAACTCAAACATTTTCTAGCAAGCAATTGGGAAAATTTACAAAAGGAGTTTTTTTTGCGAACCCAAGTTTTGTTGGTTAATTCAAACTCAATTTTTTTTCCCCAATGTGATCCTCCAACTCACAAACATCTATTTTGTAGTTTAACCCTTGGGCGTGCAAGGGAATACTTTCGAGTAGTTCACACTTTAGCACCATTTTTTCCCACACCACCTTAACTCTTATTACATTACACCCCGAATTAAATGGTTATTTCCCACTTTTCCTCGAAGACTACGAATTAGACTAGGACCTCAATTTTTTTTTTAATTCCTTCAAGTTAGTGTTCCAATGCATGTTGCATTTATCAGCAAGTGGTCCTTCTAGGATGGTTTTTGAACACCTTCGAAACTACTTTCATCTTGAAAATTCAACGAATGGATTCCCTCAGTTGTTCCATCTTTGTTCTCATATTGCACAAGGTCACATTCCACCCTAAATTGCATGCGTTCTTAGAACAACCCATCGCTTAATCATGACCAAGCCTTCAGGTGGAGTTCGTCCCATTGTAATGGGGGAAACATTGTATTGATTCACAAGCCATGATTATGCCTTCAATTCTGTGAACTTTTTGCAACATGTTTTTCCCCACACCAATTTGGAATTGCAACTAAGGGTGGTTGCGAAACAATAATCCATGGCATCATATGCACCCTATACCTTCACCCCTATTAGGTTGTTTTTAATTAGATGTGGCAAATGCCTTCAATACAATGTCAAGAGGGGTCATATTTCAAAAACTTTATGTAACAGGTGAGGACATCATACAACTCATCCCCTTTGTTTGTGCATTTTATGCATTTGAGTCTCTTCTATTTTATAATCATCGTAATCATGAAGGTGATGTCACAATCATCCCATCTACCATGGGGACTCATCAAGGTGATCTTTGGAATTTTAACTTGTTGTTTCGTGTAATGCCCATTGTATCTTTTATGATGCACACCTCCATCTTCCACCTTCACAAAGTCTTTTATTTCCTTCAACTCCTCCTTCCTTCAAATGTTTGGACAACTTTTGGGTCTAGGATCCTTTGATAGCCCAAAATGACCTCTAACTTGTAAACAAACTTCCCTCCCAATAACTTTCAATGGTGTCTGGTTCATATCAACATCCACCATCACCCCAACAACCTATTTAGGGAATTGGGCCCTTGTCACTTCAATCAAAGCTAATAGGTTTATGGTTGATTAATGTCTCTTCCTTCTTGAAGCCTTAGCATGAATTAACAACAACACATTTCCTTTCCAACAACTTAAAACGGCATGTGATCTTTTACCACCCCCAACCCATGTGTGTTTTCTTCCATTTGAACAACTCATTGAACAACAAGTGGTTCAACTTCATGAGTCCATTTCAAAGTGTTTACACCATCATACATTTTTTAGCATGTTTTTCAATGGGATGTCTGAGGCCCATTCTGTTTGAATTTTATCACGTTTTGGCCCAAAGGTGAATGTTTGGCTTACAACTCAACAAGTTTTCCCAACCTTCCAATTACCTTCCCTAATTTTTTCCACAACACTTCGTACATGACTTGGACTACCCCATCCCTTCATATATATGCATCCATTGATGTGTGTGAACACATCCCATCAACCTTATGGGTATCCACTTTTTACTTTGTGTTCATGGCAACAAACACATTGGAACCCATGATGCAATTCGCGACACTTTTTGCCACCATTACCCAAAATGTTGGTTTCCATGTGGGATAAGAATAATTACATGCACTTCCTTCAATCACATTCAAGTCCTTTCGTCAATGAATTGACATTGTGTTTACCAAAAATGGCATTTGCACCCTAACCAACATTGTCATTGTTGACCCAATGTGAGTAAATTTATTTCCTTGATCTTGTGCAATTCAAGGATTTGTCACCTCTAATGTAGCTCAAGCCAAAGAAAGGAGCTATCGCAACCAACACCCCATTAATCAATTCCTCCCTTTAACAATTGAGATATTTGGTTGTTAACACAAACATGTCAATGTGTGCCAATGTTATTTGGACCTTGAAGGGGCCAAGGGGCCTTCATCTTTCTACCTTGGTCACTTCTTTTCATCAAAAAGTTTTGATCACATTGTAAAGGATGCAAGCGTTTTCCATCTTAAATTGAGCAATAGCCATAGGCTTGGCTACTTCCCAACTTCCACCCCTTCAAGACACACTTCCCATCACCACGGCTGATCTTTTGCAAGCCATTGGTTTATGACATATAAATATGGCCGACCTACCACAGGTAGTCGACTATGGACATGGAGATATTTTCATAGCTACTTTGAGCCAACTTGTTGTCCTATCACTTTTCCCTTTTCCTTAATTTTATTCCTTTGTTCATTTCCTTAACCTACGGTGTGTTTTTTAATAAAGTTTTACATGACTTTATCTTACCAAAGACTTGTGGTTCATACAGACAATTGATCCCACGAATCCATCACATGTGGATGCAAATAGGGAGGATGATGAAAAGTATTTGCCTCATCATTGAAATGAAATTACCTTGATATTCTTGTTTTGTAAAGGGTGTTGAAAAAAGTGAGCTAGAAAAATGGGTTCATTCACAATAATTCTTTTCCATTGGTGTGTGTGTTTTCTTTTAGGGGTATCATGTCAAAAACTTTAAATTTTGTATCAACCCAATTTATGGATTTTGTAAAAAGAAATGTCAATTAATAGTAGATCATTAAGATTTCATTGCTCAATATTATGTAGAATACAAATATGGAATGATAATATTATGTTACATGTCTAAATAATGATTTTAATATTTGTTTTACTTTTATTGTGACAAGATATTGCAACACCATCAATTATCTTTAGTAATTAGGTATTGTAAGGTTGAATTGTTTTTGTTAAATAGTTGATGGGAATGATCTTTTGAGACATAACCATGCATCCTAGGCTTGTCAAATGGTATCTATGGTAAAATTCTTAATTTTATAACAAAATAGTTTCACAAACATGGGACATAATCATTACCTACTTCTTAGTAAGAAAAAGTTGCAAGTTGATTAGGATGAAATAATGTTTTGTGTGCATTTTTAGTCACCTCAATTGCAAAAACAAACAAAGAGAATGGGTAATATAACTTTGAACAAAATCAAAATTGTGTCATGCATTAGCTTGGGATTCACATTAAATTCAACATAACCTTGATTCATATGGGAGGCACTAGATTGACATGTGAGTAGTTGGGCCCTTCATAATAATTTGTGTTCAATGTTTCAATGAATTTTTAATTTTTTTTAATGTTTTAGCGAAGGGTGCCCACAACTTATTGCACTACTAGAAATCAGCTAAAATGTAACCACTCCATTTACGACTACATGCGACTTGTAGTTGTTTGCGACTGGATTTGAGAATATTTGCAACTATAAGATCAAATTTCAACTATTTTGGTCATTCTCACAACTATGATGCAACTATTAGAAATTTCATCCTATTGGTTGGATCGATTTTACATTTATTTAATAGGTTGATATGTCTCATTAGTTGCATCCTAAAGGTATTCTATAATGACATAGAGGTGTATTTTAATGTATGTACAAAAATTATATATGTAATATGCATACGTATGTATATTGTTCACATAATGAATCTCAAAATTAATATTTGAGCTTTGAATTTTTAATTCAAATCTGAAAATTGATATTTCAATTCTGAAAACTACTATTTTAATTTTAAATATATATATTAGAATTTGAAACTCCATATTTGAATCTGAAAATTGTTATTTCAATTGTTTAAAACATTATTTGAATTTCAAATTTTTGATTTGAATATGATATTTTCAATTTAAATTCAAAAAGGCTTTTTGATCTAAAAATTGATATTTGAATTCTAAATTA
>Ga0209208_10006935_pt1 | contig 15541 bp, 10 predicted proteins | sample S1TSphfallax_3_FD_187694 | JGI IMG/M metagenome (GOLD analysis project Ga0209208, IMG submission 187694) | Host-associated microbial communities from peat moss isolated from Minnesota, USA - S1T2_Fd - Sphagnum fallax MG (SPAdes) (version 2) | ecosystem: Host-associated > Plants > Peat moss >...
TGATTGTATTTTGATTGTAATAATAAATGTCCTAAGGAACAACTTATTTGACACATCTCACAGTTTCAATACTATCCAACTTTGATTTTTTGAAAAGAAGTAAAATTCCCATTTCCAAGATATTCATATGTATCCAATTAGCACCTAGATTTCATGGTTGTGCAATGTCATATTTATTTGGAATAATTCATTAAAAATCATTGTGCAAAATATATCAAAAATTGTTATTTTAGATTAAATGTTTGAAAATGAAATGTTCTTACAATTATTCTTCAGCGAATCATGTTATTATATTTTGAAAAACTTCAAATCCATTGTACTTGAAATGAATCTTTTCAATTTCGAAATGTAATGGGCTATTTTTTCAAAAACTTCGTGTGTTTTAAATATTTACACCAAATTAACTCAAATTTTGGCATGCATTGGGTCATGATCTCAAAAAGTAATGTCCAAAAAAATTAATTTGGATTCATCACAATTTAACAATTTGAAAAACTATAGAATAAACTTGGTTGAAATCTTTGAATTCAATATTCATTCAGATAAATCAATGCAAATTTTATTGTAAGTTCATGTCAACATGGTAATAACAAACTTAAACCCTACCACACCTTTTCAACATCCTACTCATTGAATTTGAAAAGAAAGTCACATGGATACTACAAGTACATAAAAAATACCAACATTCAACCATGTTTTTCACAAATGATTTAAGCCAAAATTGTTTCCCAAATCATACACAAATGATAAGTTTCTACCCATCAACAAAACACACACAAAATATAAAAATATTTTTTTATAGTAACTTATATTCAAATTACGATTTTTTTGTTTTCAAAATTAAGATATCAAAATTGGGAATTATTTTTCAAAAAAATAAAAAAATAGTTGAATTTACATTTGAAAAAAACCCCAAATCTTTTGTAAAAGAACAACATAATTTTTGGAAAGAAATACATTGATTGAAATAAAGAGGACACAAACAAGACTATCATTTTAGGATTGCAAAAATTTTCGTTTTGGGGCAAAGCCAATGTGCTAATTTTTATTTTTATGGTCTCAATTTTGAAAGAATTTTAATTGAGTCTTTCAAGTTTGTCTCTTGAGTTCAAAACATAATAAACTTCAATAAAAACTTAAAATATTTGATGATGCTTATAGTTTCATTTGTCTGAATGATGGAAATGGCCTCATTAGTGGGTAGGCCCTTTTTTTCCCCCTATTAATTGATTGTCAATAGTAGTGTGAAATAGTGCAAAGCCCAAATTTTATACAAAGATTAATTCAATATGTTTATTTATTTACTCATAATTGTACAATGTTGTTTGTGAAAAAGAAATGTTTTAAGAAATAGGGCTCACAAGTTAGTTACCACATAAATTGAATGGTTTTTTTGTGGTTTTTCATACTTTTGGTGTTTTTCAAGGTGTAAAAAATTGACACCTCTTGTCCAACTACCTATGTGATTGTTGAAATGTGTTTTTGTGAAAAATTATTAATGAAAAAATGTGCAGACAAGTGATGAATAAATATCCCTAGTTTATAATGGGGTTTTAGTTCATGTCAAAAATGGTGACAAACAATTTTGTACATAAAAATTGCATGCAACCAATGAAAAGGCTCAACATGCATTGTGAAGGTCAATTTTTTCCTTTTGGGAAGTGGAGAAGGATTTTCCTTTTTCTCCCCTTCCCATCAAGTTTCTAAGGGATTTTCAAAATGTCCCCCAAGTTCCCAAGATGTTCCCAATTGCACCTCAATTTTATCCCATATACATTGACCACAATACAACTTCCAAATATATAAGTTGTAAAGGGGTGCCAAAAGGAACCATATTTTATGTTTTTAATTTTGTGGATGGAAACATATATAGGCTTCTATGTTGTGGAATGCCCAATGATCCAAAAAAATTAGTGATGGGCCAATCACTGATGTGGTTCCTCTTATGTGTTTTTGTGATTTTCATGGTGTTAAACATTGGGTCTACCTATGTATATGTACCCTTGTACCACAATATAGGGAAAATTTCAACACATGTCTATCAATTAATTAATTAGTTTTGAGAAAATTCTAAAAATATATTTCCAAAAAAAACTATTTGACAATTTCATCATTCTTTCAACTGATATGATTAGTGATCGAGCTCCCAAAGTAATACATGTAGGTATCCATAGTACCTTAGCGACTTCAACACAAGTTTGTTGAATAAATATACCATAGATGGATACTATTGCTTATAAAACTCATTATTTTCCTTCACAAACTTTTGGTCTTTGAATTTACTTTTTGAAATTTCAACATTTTCGAAAGTAATATAATTAGTGTCAAAGCTACCAAAGTCCTATGGTATCCATTTATGATGAGAGTGTGTTGTTGATTGTGTTTATGAAAATGGTTATTTTTAAAAATCCACCAAGTTACATATCACATAAGTTGCCACTTCTTTGTTTTGGCAAGAGGGTAGTTTGTATTTTTTTGTGTGAACTTGATTTTGTTCAATTATGTGCAATTGTTTCAATCAATGGTTTCAATTATTTCAAAAACGTAGAAAAACTAACAATTTCATGAAATAATTAATAAAAAACCATGTGGTCTTATAATAATAGCTTGATTTTTCCCAAATGTTTTTTTAAATAATGGTATATATTAAAAACCACTTCTTTAATGTTTTTTGAGAATCAATTTTATGATCTTGAAAAACCATGTTGATAATTGCCAAAGGTTTGTTCCAATTTTTTATAACCACCCAACATTGGTTTTGGGGTGTTGTGTTGTTTCATGGTGTCAAAAAAAATCTTGTGTACTTATTTGTATTTACAAAGAATTTTTGGTTTTGGTTTTGAAATGATTTTACAATCAAAGAACCATTGGTTTAAATTATTTGGAGATTTCAAAATCAAAAAAATTGTTAATTAAGTTCAATTATTTCAAAACCCATGAAGAACCAATGGTTTTCATCAAAGAACTAATAGTGAATTGGTAATGTTTTTAGGTTGATTATTTAATGTTTCAAAAATTTGATAATAATGTTTTAAAACACCAAAATTGGTTCTCCAATTTTTGAAAATTGTGGTTATATACTAGGAATTGGGTCTTTGACTTTTTCAAAATCATGGTTATATACCATAATTTGGATTTTTTTTAATTTTTTGAAAATAATGATTATATATTAGATTCAAGTCTTTGATTGTTTTTAGAATTGTCATCGTGAATCTTAAGAACCACTTGGTTCACCATTGGGGTATGTTCTTCTTTTTAATAATTGCCCAACATTATGGTTACATGCTAAATAATTTAGATTTTTGAAAATTTTGGAGAACTATGGTTATGAATTTCTAGAACCGCCTTCAAAACGACCTTTGATTCTAGTTTCTAATAACCATTCAATGTTGGTAAAAAGTGGAGGATAGTTGATAACCATCGAGTCCTTATTTTGGCTTCTAGAAACCATCTAACATTGGTCAAATAACTAAGGATAGATTCTTGTCGTGTAAAGAAAGAATGCATAGTTGTCGACATCTCCTTCACACATATCCCTCCCATCCATTCCAACCTAGCTTTTCTCTACTCCCTTCTAGTTGTATTTGCCAATGCTCTTGTTTCATTACTACATAGTTTCTTCACAAAACATCTTTCTTCTCTTGCTTTTGTTCTTTGTGTGTGCATGTATGTGTATGTGGTTTCTATTGGTTTTTGTTTTAGCAAGGAAGTTTTGTTCGTGAGTTGTCTTTGTTGATAAGGTGAAATTTTTGTCCATTTTCAAACAAAAGAGGGCAAGGTGGTTCATGCAATTTTTTTAATATGATGATAATACCTTGTGTTGTTCTTGTAAAAGTTTAATGTGCCATCTAATGGTGCTAAAGATTAATTGGAAAAAAATTGTTTGTGTTCATGAAACTTTTCTTATTTTTAGTTGTTTGAATGTTTTTGTGGGTTTCAAAGTGGAAATGCAAGGTCACATGGATCTTCATATCTTGCCAATTGTGTTTCTTTGTGGAAATAAGTAGAACATTTATTCTTGAATGTGTCAAATCTTCAAACACCTAATGGTTTAACCTTGTTTATAATCAAGGTTTTATTCAATAGAAGTTGAGGATATCTCTTTATGAATCATTAGTGTTCATTAAGTTTTGCTACAAGGGCTTTCAAGATTTAGTGTGAAGGTGTTAACATGGGCCCCATTTGTCCATTTAGGTGATTGTTTATCCTAGAATATTTTCATAATATACTATGATACTTTTTTTTGCAATTGCTTGTAACAAACTTTTAATGATAACCTTTCAAATTTTTATTTCTATTTTTAACATGTATAAGTGTTTCATTTGCAAGCATAAGTGTTTCAATTCCATGTGCATGATTACTATCCCGTCATCCACACATTACAACTTGAATTAAAGATGGGAAAAAGATGTCGTTCATCTAATATCAACATCAACAACCTCATTTTAACAAATCAAAATGCATAAAACAATAACATTGATGTTAAGCCAAAACATTCATGGAAATTATTTAAGCGTACATGAACAACAATATATTAATCAAGGTAATGCATATAAGAATTAGAATAACATGGCATTAAAAATGAGACATGCAATTTTTTTATAGTAGATATGATATAACATATATGTTTGTTAATTACATTCATCTTGAAATGTCGACATTATAAAAAATATCCATGTTCAATAGCTTTGTCCATTTGTTCAATGTGCTAATGCAAAAGAATTAAAAATTCATGATGCAAAGGTTGCACACAATTTAAAAGACAAATCAACCAAAATTATATGTCAAAAAAATCCTTTTCAAAACATAAAAATATCACTAGTTCACATGAACAAATTAACCAACATACGTTAAAAAATACATGGTTAGCATCGCACTTCATATTAATTTTGAAAGACAAATACTTATTGAGCTACCAATAATCTTATTTAATAGATTCTAGTTTTCTAGTTTTTGTTATTCATCCTACACTTTTGAAACATGTTTCATCATATCCATGTTTTCCATCATCTTATTCTTAATCAACATGTTGACGTAAAAAATATTTTCTATAATGCAAAAAACTCAAAAATTAGTAGACAACTTAATGGAACACCCTATATGGCACCTAAAAGATTTTTAGAACTTACAACATTATGAACATGTGAAAGGGCTAGCAAACTTGCATAAGATGTTCATGGTTAACATCACATTACATTCACTAGAGTCAAGCACACATCTTTTTGCATGTCTTGTGATGCATTGATGCCCAAGTAACACACATGTATTGTATAAAATGCTTGGGCTGCACAATGTGACCTTCGTGATTAATAAAAAAAGATAAATAAGTTGTTTATACAAAATTGGTTTCCAAAACAATGAAATGCAAAAGATGATATTTTATAACTTAGCACACATCAACATGGTGAATCATGTGTTTGCAAATATATCTCACACCATTTTAATGAAGATAAAAGATGAAACAATTATTTGGGGTTGTTCGCAAAATTTTCATCTTTGTGGAATAATCTTATAACAAAACATTTGGAATTGGTAAATATATTAGATGTCAATATTCAATTTAACAATTCATAAATTTTCCATTAGTATGAACATTACAAGATTTGTCATGTCCTTGCCAATATGAGTGTGATGCAATCACATGGTGTCAAACATAGGCACAAGTTGATATATATTATTTGATATTTAAAAATGAAACTCAAACACAAAATTTCAAAGATTTGGAAGTTATTTATTTTTTCAACGATATGTGGAAATAAGAAAGCAAACTTATGTCAAACAAACAAAAACATGCATGTCACCATGATCAATATGCAATGATTATAGCAACCATTATGTAATGTAACTTTCAATAAAAATGTGATTTGTAATTGTGAATGGCATAATGTTTGTAAACCATTGTGCAAGTGTAACTGTCACCATACCACTTATGCATGATATCAAAACTCTTCTTGGACATGGAATTGAAACACTTATCATGAGATTTGAAAGAGTTATACATGTGACAAAATTAAATAAATCAATAAAAATCTAAAATTTGTAACCAATTTTTATTACTAGTAAATAAAATAAAATAATGTTAATGTGCAACAATAAGATATATTCATGTTACCAAATTTAACTTACATGTCATCAAAACATTTATACATGCAACCAAAACATTTAAAACTGTGTTTGAAAAGATATAGGCAATTTTGACTTACAACCACAAGCTTTGAATTTGTGTTAAAATAAAAAAAAAATTGACCAAATGGGTGCCAAATTCTTGACTAGAGATGCACAAAGAAACATCTTCAAAAAAAATTAAAAAGTTTTTAAAAAAGGAGGAATATCAAGCATCTTTTAAAATATTTGGAAATGTATTTTTGTCAAAGGGGAATCTTCAAAACTAAATAATTATTTGGCAAAAACCCAATGAGCATGTTATTTAACTATGGTATACTTAAATATGATCAATGATTTTTTTCTCATGTTTTAATCTACCTTAATTAATGAATTAATATTGAAAGAGTGTTTCAATTTCCAAGGATGGTGTCTACAAATTTAAAGGAGTGCATATATATTGAGGCAATATTTATTTCAATGGTGCTGTGAAGAGCTTTAGGTGAGCATGCGACAAATAAACAAGGTAAAGCAATAAGGAGTTGCAAGAAGGTAAATATAAATTAGGTTTAGATGCAAATAGTTTAACCATGGCCATTATATTTCTTCAAATTAATTTGAACACATTTTATTTTATTTTGTGACGAGACTTTAACTATACTCCCAAATTTGAATACATATGATAGATAACATTGGACTAGGATTATTCTTTCAAATGCAAGGGAGAGTGGATGGAATGAGGGTTCAAATTTGGATGGAAAACACATTCCTTGCCATCAATTGAACCAATTCAATGTATGTCCATTGGATGATATGCACGTCAATACTATTGCCTCGGGCAGTAGGTGCTCATTTCGAGAAAGCTCAACTCTCTTCAGGCCATACCTACCTACCTACTTACGTACCTACCCACTTTCTATTACTTGAGAGATGTAATAAGTTGTCATGAGTACTCAATTGAAACTCATCTTACACAAATGTACAATGATGTTGGTTTTTGTGTTGGTATAAGCTTTTACTACATAACCTGGTTTGCACTCACCTGCAATGTTGTCTCTTATGAATTTTGTAATGTAGCCAAACTGGTGATCATGTAGAAGGGAAAGATTTGACCAAATCTGGCTATAAAAGTACAAAAAATTTCAATCAACCTTTTTAATGTATTTGGTTACTTAAATGGAGCCAAAATATAGAACAAATCTGCCAGTTTTTACTATATTTTTCTGATTTCTGGCAATTGAAAACTTGAAAACCCAATTATTATTATTATTTATTATATATATATATATAAAAGACACCAGAGCAAAAAGAGGGCAACCAAAAAGCCTGCAGCCACCCAAAAACAAAGGCATCACAAACAAGCTGGCCCTGCCAATAGATAAGATGTTATACATCTAACTACTCTTGTGTCCACACTCTGAACACCCAAAAAACAATCAGTTCCAATCTAAATAGTCTAAACACTTTCACCAAAGAAACATCAGTTCCAATCTAAATAGTCTAAACACTTTCACCAAAAACAATCAGTTCCAATCTAAATAATCTAAACACTTTCAACAAAAAACAATCATTTCCAATCTAAATAGTCTAAACACTTTCACCAAAAAACAATCAGTTCCAATCTAAATAGTCTAAACACTTTTCACCAAAGAAACATCAGTTCCAATCTAAATAGTCTAAACACTTTACACCAAAGAAACATCAGTTCCAATCTAGATAGTCTAAACACTTTACAGCAAAGAAACCAGTTCTATTAATGTAAAAAACAGCTTCCAAAAGTTGAATCCAATGTGATAGTCCCTTGTCCCTGTGGGGGGGCAATAGGGGCTAACAAAGTACAGTTTAGCAGAAGCAGAAGAGCAGAAGAAGCAGTAGTAGCAGTAGCAGTAAGCAGCACAGGTCCAAAAACCCAGACCACTTTGCAATTGCATTGCAAAAAAAGGTACACAGGAAAGCACATGAAAGAAGATGAGCATTGTGCTGGGCTGGGCTGGGCTGGCTACTGGGGCTCTGTGTACACAGATTGCCACTATCTCTCCCAGGCCAGTTTGGATGGATGCATGGGCACAACAAAACTAACTATCCTCCTCCATCACTTTTGGCTTTTTGGCTTCATGAAATTCTGTGCCCCACCAGGCACTTTGTTCTAGGGTGTGTGTGTGAGGAGTCTTGAGAGATGCACCACCCCTCTCTCTGTCTGCAAACAAACCACTACTAGCACATTAGTACATAGCTAACCACTGTGGTTAGTTACATTAGCTCATATTAGCTCACATTAGCTCACTTAATTATTAGAGTGGTTAGCTATGGGACTAACCATAACCACCCTGGGTAGATGGATGGATGGATGGATAGATAGAGAGATAGATAGATAAGTTAGATGGTTAGATATGGGACAGAATTCATTCAAATGAATTCAAAAGTTTGTTTCTATTCCACATATCATCCATCCATCCATCCTGCATGGTGCATTGCTGGGTGCCGGTTCCAGGCTGTGTGTACAGACTTCAGAGTTGGGGTGGATTTTTGTAGTGTCATTTAGAGGGCACATTCCACCCCGTAATGCCTTGACCTGCCTAGGCTACTATACGACCTACCGACCCCATACCGGCATACACATATAAGTTGGTACCTATGTTACTTTGTCACCCACCCACCCACCCACCCAATGCTACTTTGCTACCTACCCAATGCTACTTTTCCAACCTACTCAATGCTGCTTTTCCAACCTACCCAATGCTACTTTTCCCACCTACCCAATGCTACTTTTCCAACCTACCCAATGATACTTTTCTGACCTACTCAATGCTACTTTCCGACCTAACCTGATGCTACTTTTCCAACCTACCCATGCTACTTTCCAACCTACCCAATGCTACTTTGCAACCTAACCCGATGCTACTTTTCCAACCTACCCAATGCTACTTTTCCAACCTACCCATGCTACTTTCCTACCTACCTATGCTACTTTTCCAAAATACCCAATACTACTTTTCCAACCTACCCAATACTACTTTTCCAACCTACCCAATACTACTTTTCCAACCTACCCAATGCTACTTTTCCAACCTACCCATGCTACTTTCCTACCTACCTATGCTACTTTCCGACCTACCTATAACATGGATGTAGGGTCGGTGGGTCCAGAGTTGGTACCTTGTTGTTGTTGTTTGGATATGTCTCTATTATTATTATTATTATTATTATTATTACTGCACTAGACGTAGTACTGGCCCCCGGCCCACCAGCCGCAGCAGAAGTAGCAACAGCACGACATCTTCTGACCGGATTTGCAGCACTTGCCATTCTTGGCAGCATTTGCAGCTAGCTAGCTAGCCACAATGAGAAGTGATTTCATGTGGAGCTCTCCCCTCAGCAGCAGCAGCAGCGCAGAGAATTCTTGAATACTCTCTACTCTATTTTCTACCTCTTCACACAATTGCAAGCACACATGCATGAAGCATTCATTCTTATCTTTAGCAGTACTTTGTCAATCTCCATCTCCATCTCGGCATGATTTTTTTTTTTACCGGAGATCTGCATACATATGTGCAGAAGTTGTCTGAGCGAGCTAGCTAGTTAGCTAGCTAGCTAGCTCGCTCGCTCGCTCGCTCATGTTCTTATATATGAAATTCTTGTTGTAACAAATTGGTGAAATATTTCAGGTGTATGTGTATGTAGATCCGGGATCTGTAAGAGATGAATAATGCTTAATTTGTTGTGAAGAAGCTGTGGCAGAAGCTGGCAGGCAAGCTTGTTGTCGATGTTGCTGCAGGGCGCAGTATTAGCCCATTGGTCCAGAGAAAACTGTGTATTAGCTGCTGTTGCAGTTCATATTGTGCTAAGTTTGAAGCCTGGCTACCTAGCTCGAGTCTAATTCTTGTTGTCGATTGTGCAGGTTGCAGCTGGGGGATTCATGCTTTGCTGCAACAATCGTGAAGATTTGTAGTAAACTTTGCCTGGCTTTTTTCTCTTCTTATATTGGTGTTGGCATGGGGAGGAAGAGGGTGTTGGCGTTGGGGCCAGCTCTGTCCCGGATGCGCTTTGTAGACAACGGTCGCGCATACGAGAAGCTGATCCAAGGCGGACATGATGAGCAGCAGCAGACAACAGGCCGGATTAAGTCTAGTTCTTCGTCTTCGACGTCGTCGTCACGCTTCTGGGCTGGAGTAAGTTGGAGACGCAAGAAGACATCGAAGAAAAAGAAGAAGAAGCTAGTAGTGGAGAAGCTGGGTAATAAGCGTCGCAGAAGATTACACTTCAAGGTGTCGAAGCAGCTGCGCATCAGGCTGCTAGTCATGTCACCTCTGCTGCTGCTGAAGAAGCTGCGTGACTCATATGTGCGGATGATTCTGGCGTTAGAGCGTGACTGTAGCGAGTACGGTGGCGCTCTTGCCATGAGCAGCTATCCCATGTATCCCATGTACCTCTTCGCCTGACTACGTACGTCTAGCGCGCTGCTGCTGTCGATCGATCAACACAGCAGCACTAGAATCGAGGCTGCAGCTCTTCCTAGCTAGCTCTTCGAGTCTGCCAGACTTGGAGCTAGCAGCTGCTGCTGCTGCTGTTGCATGATCAGCAAAACTATAGCTCTCTCACAATGGATTGTCTTTTGTTCAAAGAATTTGTAGCAGGAACAAACTAGGTAAACAGTTTCTGAGCTTCTGAGCATATACTATATCATCATCTAGTGGGAAGATTTCCTTGAATCTTATAGACTACAACTATTATAGTTTCCAGCTCTTCATGAAACTGGATTGATTTTGGTTTTGTTTTGTTTTTCATGGTCCTCCAGATCAGTCAAAACTGTACAAGAATATGCAAGTAAGTGGAAGAATTAATGTTGAACTGATCTTGAGCAGCTTGTTTTCACATTGATCTACTAATCTATTGAAATGCCTAGCATGGGAATGTGGAAGAGTTCTAGCTTGTTCAGATGAGACATACTTGAGAAACTCCCTTGGCATTTGAGCACACATCAATTTACCTGCTCTTCATAATCATCTTCTTCTTCTCCTGCTTGTTCTTCCTCCTCCACATCGATCATCAACTTCTTCTCCTCCTCCTCCTTGTTCTTCCTCCTCCACATCATCATATTCTTCTCCTCCTCCTTGTTCTTCCTCCTCCACATCATCATCTTCTTCTCCTCCTCCATGTTCTTCCTCCTCCACATCATCATCATCATCATCTTCTTCTCCTTCTTGTTCTTCCTCCTCCACATCCTCATCTTCTCCTCCTTCTTCCTCCTCCACATCATCATCATCTTCTTCTCCTTATTGCTCTCCCTCCCTCTTCCACATCATCATCATCTTCTTTTCCTTCTTGTTCTTCCTCCTCCACTTCATCATCTTTTTCTCCTCCTTGTTCTAACTCCTCATCATCGAATGTCATCATCATTTTCTTCCTCATCACCATGTTTTTTTTTGGGGCTTCATCATCATCATCATCTTCTCTTTAGAATTTTGAAGTTCCAATTTTAAGTACAAATTATATTCATGCAAGTAGCAAAATTTGAATGTACAACAACAAATTCAATCAATGATTAGCTCCATATTGCACATGATTAAAAAAATTCATATCAAGTCTTGTTGTTGGTTTTTAGTTTTTACTTATCTTTGTTGTATCAAAGTTCAATGTGCAATCAATCATGATCATTTTTACTATCTTTGTTGTAACAAAGTTCAATGTGTAATCAATCATGATTCGTAAATTATACAATGCCCAAGCAAGTTTATTGATTATTAAATGTGAATTAGAAAAGATGATCGATGAATCCTTTGTAAGAAACAAAATTATTCAAAAGCTTGTGAGCTTGAAAGGAAATTGTTCTTTCCTTTCAAAATTAACCTTGAAGGATCACCATTCTTGTCATTTTCATTAACACAAGAAGAATTTCGATTATACTATCATTCAAGCTCCTTCATTTTTATGTTTAAAAAAGATGATTCTCTTTCAAGAAAAAGTCTTTCTAGATAATAAGTTTTTGTAGCATCTTATAATTATCAATAGCACAAGAAGGATTTGGGTGAGTGTTTCTTTATCATTAGCTTTGGTAATTGAATTTTTGAATGTTGAAGCTTTTGGTATGTAACAAATATTACTAATGGAAGAATATGTTATGTCACACATTTGCAATTGGTTAGTTTGTTAACATTGTGACACAATTGAACATTTCAACCTTAGGTTCGAATATGACTATTCACAATGGGATGGGTTTTGAGTTGCATTAGGCTTGGTCAATTTTCATTTTGTTTGATTTTTTTAAAATTTCAACATATGGGGTCAATAATTTTTCAAAATTTGGTCAAATGTTTTTTGATTATTTTGTTGAAATCAATTTGTATTTATAATATTGGAGTGACAACATGATAAAATATATTGAAAAAGTTGATAAATTAAAGGTGAATTAAAAGTGAAACATTTTTTGACATTTAAATACAAGAAAATAGATACAAAATATATTCAAGCTTCACAATGAAATTATTTTTCTTTGCATTGAGTTTAATATACATAGATTTTAACTTTTGAATAATAAAAATAGAAAGAAATACTTTTGAAATTGACTAATCAAAATTGTGTTCAAAAGTACCTTTTCATTAAAAAAATTTAAAAGTAATATGTATTAAGCTAAAACATACATGTATATTCAACTGAAAAAAAAATGTTTTCTCCACATTAGAACGTGCTTGAGACATATTTGAAACAAGTGTTATGTTTTGAAAAGTAGATTTCAAAATATATTTGCATTTTTCAAAACCTATTTTCAGATTATTTTTATAATGAAAAATTTGTAAATTCACAATAATGAAAAAGTATCTTGTTGTCTATCATTTGTGTAAAAACATTGAATTTATAATATTTTTATATTGGGTTTCATTGCTATCTTTTATCAACTTAACAAGTAGATTACAAAGGTAAACTATTTGTATATTTTTTAAAAATTAACCCATTAAAACCTAAATAGTTCAAAAGATACAAAGAAAATACCAATTTTGGTTGTGTGACAAATGAAAATTAAGAGGCAAGTGCATGTTTTGTGTCACAATGGCAATTTTTTGTGATGCGAGTGTAAATTCAATGATTAACTTGTATTTTAAATGTCATAATTCTGTGATAAGCATTCAATTTGAATATGTATATGATATAAATACTTGTTATGTGTACAACTTGCAAAATTAAAAGATAATGTATGGATTGTTAAATTGAAACATAAGGTTTCCATCTTGACATCAAGTTTATTATATGGATTGGCAAATGATCCAATGAATGATATTATAATTAATAAGGATTCCATTTTAGTTAGACAATATATCAATAAAATCAAGTTTTAAACATATTGTAGCATGTCAATTTTTGTTTAATCTTAATGGACCTTTTGTTTTTTTTATGTTAGTGTTAAAAATAGAAGTCTTTTCAAATGTCCATATCACTTGGAAAATTATTCATTTTATCTTGGGTTTGTGCACAACTGTATTAAAATTTTAGTTTTAAAGGGGCATAAAAATAATTAAAAAATAAACATTTGGAAATGATGAATTGTTGATGTTTTATTAGTTAGTTTTTCCAAAGTTTTAAAAAGACACTCTATGTGAAAAAGGGTGAGTAAGTGGTTTAAGTAAAAAGGCCATGATTCTTAAAGGTTAGGTTCCATATGGATTGAATTTAGTTTTGTTGTAATCTTTTTTAGATGTTTAACAAATGAAGGAATTTAACTTAAACATCTATTACAAAAACAAATGATATAATCTAATTTGGTTTTATCATCTCAAATACTTGGCAAAAAATGTAAATTATTTAATGTGAGATCATATATTCTTTTGGAATTGGCAAGCAAGTTGAATATGTAATGTTGTTTTTATATTAAAAAAATGAAATCAACTTAATTCATACTTAGGATCAAAAGCATCAAATTGCACCATCATATTATTTTTAGCTTATTGAAAATGAAAATAAGAAAGCATTATGAGTTTGTGAAGTTTGTGGACATTTTTGTGTGATTGCTAGCTAATATTTTGCTTTGAATTTTTTAATCATGAATTACCCTTTGCAATGTGATTTGAAATTACACATTGTCAACTTGTGGAATTTGTGGACTTTCTTGTGGGATTGTTAATTAGACATTACTTTGTTTCAAGTAAATATATTTTGACCTTAACCAATGGCTTGGGCACATTCATAAGGGTTGATAACTATAGATGCAAAGGATTTTGAGGACATATTATGTCAAATTTTAAGGTTCTTTAAATTGAAAAAGTTTCACCCAAGATGGCCTTGTTATCATAATTAATATGTCATGTCTTTGTCACTATCCATAAATTAACATAATTTCATCAATGTTAAAAAACATAATGGTCTAAAATCCTTAACATATAAAAGTGGTTGCACCCTTCTTAGGAGCTTGTCCATTCCTTAATACAAAACATATCTTGTCTTCCTATTTTAATTATGTTATTCCTCAAACAAATTTGTAATTTCGATTTAGTCTCACATTTTGAGGAACATTCAAAAGTTCACGAAATGAGATTTACCTTGTCATATTTATATATTTGATGTACATTCCATTTGGTCCCATAATTTTGAAGAATGTTCACCAAATGTTGATGTGTGAATTGTGAGTTCATTTGTTAGGGCATTTCATGGAATGTTTTCTAGTATGAACTTTGAGCTTGCCATAAGGGCAAGTGGTTGGAACCATTATGTAAGGAGTCTTTTGTTACAAATAGGATGAATGTAAAAAAATGTTTTAATATTTAATTCGTAGATTTATGTCTAGGGGAAATTATTATTTACATATTTCATGGAACATGTGAAATAATGGGGTTTTTTGGGTGTGATATGAAATAATAGAAAACTAATGTAATATTTGATTAAAATTGAAAATATTTTAGGTATGTATTACATGTACATATTCTAATGTTGAATGGATATACAAACCTCATTGGTTTTATATTTGATTATATATCCACTTCCTTGCCACTGGGGAAAAAGTGAAATAAGGAACCCCCAATAGTCAACCATGTAAAAAACTTCACAAGTGAAAGAACCTTTTTTTTTTCTAATTGTTAGTTTTTTTACCTTCTTTTAAGCTTGTAGAGAATTGTGGTCAATTCTTTGTATTTTTGTAATGAATAGTTGGGTCAACATTATGAATTAATAGATTTTGAGAAAAAGTTCAAGAATAAGAAAAAGAACTCTAATGAGCATAGAATTGTTAGTTGCATTTTTGACACAATTGTGTAGCTTTTTCATGCAATTAATCAATTTTTTTTTATGATCCATTGTTTTATCAACATGTGTTATAACAATTATGAAATTTTTTTTTTGGGTATGTTTTATGTAGGTGCAAGGTGTTTGCATGATATGATGAACCCTATTCTAGTTGTAATTGGATGTACAAAAACTGTTAAAAGTATTGCCATTAAATTCATTAATTTTGATT
>Ga0209208_10006937_pt1 | contig 15539 bp, 10 predicted proteins | sample S1TSphfallax_3_FD_187694 | JGI IMG/M metagenome (GOLD analysis project Ga0209208, IMG submission 187694) | Host-associated microbial communities from peat moss isolated from Minnesota, USA - S1T2_Fd - Sphagnum fallax MG (SPAdes) (version 2) | ecosystem: Host-associated > Plants > Peat moss >...
CACCATCTCATAATGCCATGTGTTAAAATTTGATGAATGGATGAAAAATGACGTGAGCATGACATTGTAGTTGTAGTCATAGGGGAGTTGCAAAGTAGTTGAAAAGAATTCTTGCAACTTTGTTGCAACAACTTTGCAATGAGTTGCACTGGAGTGTGATCATATATATGGCAGGTTGTATCTCTTGCAATTTGTTTGATAGCATTCATGGGTGTAAAAATATAGTGAGTTGCAAACGGTCATTGTAACTTAAGTTACAAAACTAAGTTACAAGCTTAGTTGCAAAACACACATTTTTTCTCCTAGTGATATAAATTTAAAAACATGCTTATATGCGACTGTTGATGAAAAAGTTTGCAAACGCTTAAAACATGTGTCCATGAAAATTTCCAAGGTAGATTTGCAAAAGTGCACAAATGGCCTAAAAAGTTTAGGAAAAGAAAACATAAATGGAATAAGTCTTGCATAAAATATATAATTTCACTTTAAAAGTTGTATATTCCAATGAAGACAAGGAATTTTTTTCATTTTTTAAAAATATTCAAAAATTTGTGCTTTGTTTGCAATTTTAAAATCATAATATATATGAATGTTTCATTTGTTGAAATTGTAGGTTTGCTAGCAAAGTCGTTTTGTTCCAAAAAACTTTAAAGTTTTGTGAAGTCGTAACCTTGTGTTATAGTAGGCAAAACACAATTATAATATTTGGCTAAGTCCTTCTTCCCCTTAGTTGGGATATTTCTAAAGTCTTGGTTGATGTTTTTTTCAAGTGGTTAGTGTTTGTGTTATGTACCAATCTAGGGGTCATTGGTTTTTGACTAATGCATTGTTTGTAGCCATAATCATGAGTTGTAAGTTAAAAGAAAAGCAAAAAAAAAAACCCTTTTTAAGATAATTTAATGGAAGAAAATGTTGTAGTTGTTGAGCTGAATTTGTTAGCTTCCAACATTAAAAGAAAGGTTTGTAATGTTTTGGATGTTTTTCTTTCCTTTTCTTAAGAAATTTGATTAAACCAAAATCTCATAATATGTTTGCATTGATGTTCTAAGATATAAGAATCTTCAAATAGTTTCTACTTTTGTTGGTAATGAATTGGGAGTTGATGTTGTTGAGGAGTATGACAAGAAAGCCTTTTACCCAATGCTTTTTGAAGACCCATCAAATTTTACACCCTTTGGCTACTTTTGAATCTATGGTAGAAAAAGCAAGTGATGAAAACTTTAACCTTGACATTTTTTAGATGGTCTTGGAAATAAGTGAGCCTTCGAAAGAGTCAGTGAGGTGAAAGTTGGATGTATTAAGGAAATATCCTGATACAAAGGATATCAAGTGCCTTTTGGATTGGTGGCAACATTTCTTACAATTGCTTTTCTGGCTTGCTAAATTTTGGGCATGGTTGGATTTCAAATAGAGATAAAAAGGATATTTTCTTTGGTTAGTATCCTCAAAAACTTTAGGAGATGTCATTTATAGATACATAATCTAGAGAGATTCATCTTTGTGAGCAGAAATTGGCCAAATGACCCTAGGTAGTTCCTTTCCCACCAATTTGGTTGAATTTATAAAGGCTGATGTATAATTAGAGGAGGAATAGAACGAGTTTGAAGGATCTTTTGATAGAAATGAAAATTTGGACATGTAAACAATTCATTTTTATCTTGTTGTTCATTTTGGTATTTTTTCATTTATATATATATATATATATAATGGTAATTTTCTTACAAAATATGTGAAATCAAAGTTGTTGATATTCGAAACCAAGATTTGGTTGATAAACAACAATATATTTGGTAGATTGATATTTTGTCGAATAAAAAGACTTGAAAATATGATATTTGATTCAGATATTTAAATTGGATTTTTCTTAAATATTGGGTTTGGATAAATAATTTTGACTAGATATCCTTATCCGATAAATATCACAAAAAGATGATATCCGTCCAACATTGGTTTACACCCCATCACTAAGCATAACACATGCAATGATAGTACAACTTTTTTTTTCATGCGCCCCAACCACACCAACAACCCAACACAAAACCCATATTTATGGTTGGGTCTTTCCATTATTATGAACATTATATTGTTAGATTATGCATTCAACCATATATTTAACCATAAACAATGGGCAAAGCATGGGCATATTTTCAAGGGCTATTCCTATATATAGTATGGGCATTTGGTTATGGGGAGGCGTTTGATTATAAAGAGGCATTTAGTTATGGGTATGTTTGCCTTAGTGATTTTTAAAAAAAAAAATTTCTACTATTGTATCCTTGGCTAAAACCCCAAGAGGGATATAACATTAAATGGTGACAAGTTTTTAAATAGGAAACCTACCTAAATAGGCCAAAAACTAGTTATAAAGATGCTACCAAATCAAAATCAAAATACAAATGTGGCAAAAGATTTCAAAAACAATTATTGCAAAATTTGATAACATATTCCTTCTTTTTTTGGGGTGCATTTTGGCAAAAGTTTGCACAAAAGAAAAGCTGATCCCAACTTATTGATAAAATTGGAAACTTTCAAAACCACAAAATTCAAGGGAAAAGAACAAACAAACAAACAAACAAACTTTGGGTTGGATTTTTCACATATACATACCTTGCCTATACACACCATGCAAATATATTGACTTATTAAGAAATATGTTAAAATAAATATTATACCCTTTCCGTACCCAGCGGGTATATCCGGGTAAAGGTTATACCCGCACAACACTGGTGGTTTTCTTCATATTATCCGTTGTGTATTTCGTTCCCGTATCTTTTTCTTGGCTGACCCAGTGGAAATTACGGATTTTATCCATCGGAAATTAGGGTTTTGGTCAATCTCTGCGGACGTTGTGAGAGGCATGCTTTCTCTCTTTCTCTCTTGCACAGCTTGTTTCCGTGGAGAAGAGCGGGGATTTCTTCCCGCAATTCGAGCGGAAGTCCGATCGTCCATCTATGTTTGTGTAGTGCTTATACGCATTTGCAGTATTGGGATTTTAAAAATATTTGAAGTCAGTCTCTTGTGCTTTTTTGGGTGCCGGATTGTCTCTCTGGTTTCTCTGTTTTGAGACCGAGGTAGCCTTGTCTTGTCCGTTTGGTCAAGAGAGATCTCTTGTAAGCTCCAGGGGTTTAGGTTTTAGGTTTCGCCATGCAGTCTTGTATACAAGAAAGGTTGCAATGTAGTCGTACTTGTTTGCTGTTGAATCAGCATCGGTTCCCATCTCCTGTAGCTCGAGGTGCTCCAAATCGGGTGCAAAGGACGACGCACGTCACTGCCAGTTATGGTGAGGGAGCGTCAAATACACTCTCTTGGGGCGCTCTCTCATCTCATTTCATTCTTCGGGGAGGAGTGGACGTTGTGAAGTCCCTACCGCAATGCACAGGCCTCGACAGGAGTAGGAAAGGGACGGCAGTCACAGCGAGGATTGGAGCGTACAACAGGGAAGCATTCGTCGATGATGAGGAAGCGCAGAAGCTTGCTCAGGTATTGTACTGGCTAATCCTGGCAATGGGGATTGTCACACTTTTGTCCTCAAAGGACGATGGTCTTTTAGGGTTTCTATGTCTTTTCTCTCTTCTCTTCCTCTTCTCCTTGTTATGATTCTCTTTTGGGTGTTTCTTCTTTTTCTGTTCTCCTTTCTTCTCGGTTTTCTTGATTGGTTGTCTTCTCCTCTTGATGTTTTGTTAGCTAGTCAGCATCATGGCTGGGTCTTCCCATTATGGTCTGTTTTGTGACAGAGACTCAGTCTGACATGTGAGTCTCTCCTTCCTGATATCTCTTTCTGGTATGCAGGTGGCGAAGCGACTGGAGCGAACAGCTGCTTACTTCAGACGCCTGGGCAATTTAGGGTTTTGGGGTCAGCTAATTTGTTCAGTTGTATCTGCAGTGATCCTAGCATTCTCAATAGTGGTTACTGGACAAGCCACGGCGCCTGTGTCCACATACCTCACTGCAGGGGGGATTGCTGCTGCCTTTTTGTCAGTGTTCTGGTCCTTTGGCTACATTCGGCTCTCCCACCGACTGCGGGAAACCATTGATGACCCCATCAAGGTATATGTTGTGTGAAGTCAAATGAAGCCTGTGTGCTTGTTGATGAAATTGTGTCCATGCAATTGCTCTTGCTCGAAGTATATAGCTGATATGTGACTTGCTGTAACAGAACCCCTTTGTGTGATGTTGTAGGCACCTCCTCGTGCACAAGTTGTGAAGAACCTGAAGAATGGAATTTTGATAAACTTGCTAGGAATGGGATTGACTTTGCTGGGCCTACAAGCAACAGTTGGTACCTTAGTTGCCAAAGCTCTCACATCCTCAAGTACTCCATACCTGCAAGGAGCACCTGCTGGTTTCAGCCCAGTGCTAGCTCTTGATGTCTTCCTTGTGCAGGTAATAAGTCTCAAATTGAATCAAGCATAGCTACAGTAGAACTGGACCTAGTGTGTAATCCAGCACATCTTGGTTTCAGCTGTAATTGATGATCTTTCAAGACATCAGATTTGGGCAGGATGAAGGCAGTGCCAATACCAGAGGTTGGCATGCTTACATATGTTGCTTTTCTTGATAAAGGTCCCAAGGTTTGTATGGTCAAGAAAAGGTTTTCTCATGTGGACATGTTGTGTGGCAGGCATCAGCAAATGCAATTTTGTCTCACTACCTTGGTTTAGTTTTCTCGCTAGAGCTTCTTCGATCGGTCACACTCTCTCAGCCTCCTCCTGAAAATGTGATACCAAAGCCAGCTTAGTGGAAGCCCTTCTGGTGGGAAAGGAAACATCTCCAGGACACATTGTATGTAACATCACTTTTGTATACTAGGAATTGCAGGCAGGATATGTACTCTTAATGTCACAGCTTTCTGACTTTCTGTACTCTTACAATGCACATTGATCTAGACTGGACCAAAAAGTCTAGCCTTTTGAAGGGCATTTTTGGATTCTGAGGTCAGCAATGCAGCCTTAAGGTAGAGCTACAGGTACAGATTTTGCTTGCAGAACCTTTTGGAGAAGGGAGCTTGCTGCATTCTTGTTAGATGTGTATCTTGTCCATGGCAGTTTATGCTTTGCTTGAATAATTATCAGGTCACAAGGATTGATGCAGCTTCAACTGACAAGAAGCTGTGTGATGTCAAGCTCTCTTGGTTGTAGGGTTGATCAGACTGCAGCTACTTAGCTAGCTTTCTTTTGCGTTTCTTGTCTGGATGTAGTTCTGAAATATGGTAGCCAACATCATACTTAATTCTTTCTCTATGCTTCTGAACATCTGACAGAGTCCAGGACACAGATTTTTTGTACAATGATTTGCCCAATCTTCAAATGTTTGAGCAAGAGTATTCTATTCTTATCTATACCCTAGTGAAGGTTGGTCTGATACTTTGTGCGGGACACTCACAAGGTTATGGCCAACAGTGATTTGGTTTGACTTGATCTGCCACAATGGCAGTCTGTCTAGCAACAAGAACCGTGATGCAGTGCTCTGCTTTGTAGGGTCATGAATGAACTAGCAAGGGAATTCTTAACCATTTTAGGAGCTGGAGAAGGAGCTTTTGAGGAAAGTTGGCTTGTCCATGTGCCTTGACTTTCAAAAACTGGCTTGAATACCATCAGCATTTTGGATAATGCACCTGATTGAAAAGAATAAGCCTGGAAATTTACATGAAGCCAGGGAGAATGTGTGCCATTTTGGTAAGATATTTGTGATACATATGATCCATGCAAAAGAGGTGTAGGTTATGCAGCAGGATTTAATTAGCAAAATTGAAGGGCATCACTGTAGAGACCTGGTGTTTGAATTTGGGATATACATTTTGGCATTGATGTTCTACCAAATGAAATTCATGCACACAGTCTGTGACTGGAAATACATCTTTATGTGTTGCTATTTCTAGATCCTTGTGCAGTTGTTACTAACCTCATTGATATCTCAAGTTGCCTGACACTTCTGTCTTGTGTGCATCATACTTGACTATGCTCCATCCTGCAGCGTGCTCTTGCTTTCCATTCTCAATTGTAAACTGGTTGGCACAATGTGCAGTCTCTACATTTGGAATCAGTTCCTCAGTGACTATCACTATTTCTCTGTTGTTTGTAACTGGTTCACCTTTGAGATTGTTGAGATTGGAAGCTCTTCCAGGATAGGGTGAAGGGAACAAAACCTTTTGATGGAAATTCATGCTATGGTTATCTGTCTGCACTTTCTGTGGTGGGTGAAGTAATTTCCCTATGTTGGGGATGCTTTCCATCACATGCTCCATCACCACTTTGAGTACTGGAGACAGTTCAACCTGATTGAAGGTCAGTTTCCTTGTCTTGGGCTAGTGTCTTGTTTTGTTTCCAGATCAACCAATCTGTTTAGGTCAACGTTCTGGTAGCAAATGCTACACGATACCTGAATCTCCCACCATGAAGGAACAAGTTTTACGCAAAAGAATGTTCTTGATGTTACAGAACCTTAGCTGTGTATGTGTGTATATGTCCACAATGTGCAGATGGTGGGTGTATTGCTTCACCTTACTTATTTCATTCACATCTCGGACTTGACTGATCAATTTTCTATCTACTTACAGCTAAAAATTCTTCTTTGCAGTGGTTGCATGGCTGGTGGGACTCTTGCATTGCAGAATTCTTGTGCTGTCCTGCTTCATTTTTTTTTTCTTTTGTAGAATGTCTTTGAGAGATGTGTTGTTGTCAACAACCTCCATCATTGTGAAATGCAGTGCTGCTTAATGGAGTTGTATTCCAGCACAGTATGTACATGCTTGTCAGCAGTACCTCACCTGTTGGGTAGTTGCTCGGTTTCCTCCATGGAATGATGCCAATAGATTTAACTTGATATGTGTGATCACAAAACAACTTTTGATGCCAGCCAGAGCTGGTGCAATTGAGAGCCTAGTCCCTATACTCTTAAGTACCACCTCCTTTCTGAGGTGGGCACTAAGGTGGACTTTGAAGTATGTTTGCTGTTTGCAGCTCTGTTATCCTGGCAAGTCACCCATCTCAAGACAATTTGCAGTGGAGATTAGCATCAGAGTTGCATGTAATTATGAACATTTAATTTATAATTCATTATCTCCTTCTGAAAACAGAACCTGAACACAAAACTTCTTGAATCTTGAATCTTTGAGCTCCTTGTGGTGAATGTGGCTTTGACAGATGTTGCCAGATATCCACTGCAATCTCTTTAAAGACATCTAATCTAAGTAGCAACTATTAAGGAAGGCTTTTTAAATATGATATGCAATCAAGCTCATTCACAATGCACAGAAAGCCTTCACAAGAGATTGAGTTGTGCTATTGGTCACAAGCTTTGTCTCTTAAGCTCACTTTGAGAAAGCAGAGCAGAACACAATTTGCTAACAAAATTTATTGTGACTTACAAGAAGACATGGCTTGGAATGATGAACCCAAGGATAAAATATGACAAAGCTGCAAAGTTCTGGGCAATTCAAGGCAACCCATTTGAAGATGAAACAGACATCAGACACTGGGATCCATGAAAGCTCAAGCTTCTTCTCAACAGCGTAGTTTTGTGTCAAGATTTACTATTCACCTCATTGTCTTTCTAAATAGTTCAAGTATAGCATTAAATTACATGAAATTGGGTTTGATCTAAACCCTAAAACCTTAGCCCCCTTCTAGATCCATTTTCACATGCTCCAAAGCAAAAATAAGATTTTTCACTGAATATCTGAACAGAGATAAGAAATCACCAATGAATTGATCAGATGTTCTAACTACCATGATTAGTATATTATTATTATTATTATTTTGAAAAATCATTATGCATGGCGTGTTTGGCAATTCAACTACTATTTCATAAAGTGGAATTTTTTTAAAAACAACCAGTTTTTCATAAAATTTCCTTTTTTAGTATTACTCTAACCTCAACTTTCCAAACACCATAGTAAGCTAGACCAAGAAATTTATTGGTTTCAAACATGTTAAATCCACATTTTGACACTCCCATCTTCTTGTGCAATGAATGATCACACTAGTACAAATTTTATTGCATTGACTAAATTTTTATAATAAAATTTCATGGAACTCCTCATAACTTTGCTTTTTACATAAAATTATGTGATTCAATTTTCAAATGAAAAGAAGTTCAACTAAGCTTGATTATCACTATAGGCCATAATCAACCTATAATCAAGGATTACAACAACAATTTATTATTCACGGCTAATTCTAAACCCAACAATATGAAATGACATTTATATCAAATTCTATGATGCTACTTGAAAAATATTTGTCTTTAATTGAAAAATGGTTAATGAAAAATATGATGCTAGAATTGTGGTTAGTGTTAATTGACATTTTAAATTGCTGCTACATGACAATTGACAATTTCAATTAGCATGAGCTGACATACTTGCTTCCATCATTAAATTACATCTCTAACTAATTACGTACAATTAAATTTATATTAATGTAAGAATATGGCAATAGAGTGTGTTTCATATTCTACACACCATGGTCACCATATTGGATATCATGAAAATAGATATTATGAGAATTTGTTCGAACTTGTGAAAGGTAATGTCTTCTTTCCTTTTTCTTTTTGTTGTCAACCTGACATTCAATTGTTTACATTGAGAGAGTTGTTTGTCTATGTAAAGAACAATTAAAAACAATTTGCCCTTGCTTTTGGTTGGTCTAATTGACATTATTTTTCATTGTGCTACAATTTCACAGTGGTTTTTCATTGCATAGCATTAAAAGAGAGATTTTTATTTGTCTCTATAGAAATCAATGTTTTTTTATCATTCTTTATGTGTGTTTGATTTTGCTTGTGGAACTTCTCACAACATAGGTTACATGGCTTTCATGACATAGTTTCTAGCTTTATTATGTTTTGGAAGAACAATGGAAAATGAGGGACAACCCATCATATAATTGTTTAATATACTTGATGGGTTGTTTCTAGTGTTGCTTGGTTTTTTTTCTTACATGCTCGACTAAGTAGGTTATTTTTTTAATTTTTAGGGTTCAGGGTTTAGATGACAATAAGGTATCAATATCACATTTTAAAAATAGAAACATTGATTACTGATGCCATTGTCAAAGTAATAACCTTGGCTATCAATTTATTTGATAATTTCTGTGATAATAATTGCTTTTTATTCATAAAGGCCGGCTTCCAAATACTCAGCTTGGGAAATGATGGTTCTCAACAAGGGAGTGGACGATACTTGGAGAGATTCTAATTGGAATATTTGCCATTAAGGAAGGTAATTTGTTTTGTTTTGTTTTGTTACGTTTTGTACTTGTGAGATGCACTGAACCAGGATGCTTCAGATCGTGTTCTTGGTGTCTTTGGAAAGCTCTCGACAAGAGGGGTGCATGGTCTTGGTTCCATGTTGTTTGGACTTGCGGTGCAAAAGTTCTTGAATATATTGAATGATTTCTTCACTGAAAATTTCAGAGGAATTGGAATGTGGCTTTGGTGTTATTGGAAAGATCTTGATGAGCAGGAATTAATGGAAATTATTTGGTAAGATTTGGATTCAGAATGTGGGAGATATTGATTTATAAGTGATTTCTGCTGCAGAAAATTCAAAAAAATTCCAAGAAACCAAGTTTTGGAAGGAAAAATCAGTTGAGGGACATGGTAACACTTCGGCCAACAGCAGAGGCCACACTAGTTAGTGTGGAGACAAGGTGACTTATGACTACAACTTCAAGTGGCATGGGGATTTGATTTTGTGTTGTTTCCTATTTATAGATGCTAGTTTGATTATTCTAGTGAGATTGTGCACCTTGCAAGGATCTCAAAATTCAAGTGCTTGTGAACAATTTAGAGTCTCCTAACAATATCTATTACCCAATCTTTTTCAATATTGACAAAGTTTACACATGTGAATTTCAAGCTTGATAACCAACCCTCAATGAACATTTCAAACATTTAAGTAAGTTATGAAAATTTAAAATTCAATAACCAGTGCGTAAGGGTCTTCATGATTATCTATATATTTTTTCCAGCAAGGTGCATAGGTTCTTTACAAGTTTTTCAAAAATCAATAATTGCTTGGTAGGTTATTACCATAGCCTAGGGTCAGTTTCCACATTGACAAAACAAATGATAATTTTTTTCAAAATGTTTTTCAAAAAAATGTTTTTTTTTCTAATTTTGAAATTATATATTTTTTCATCATCTACTATAATGTTGTGATATGAGTAGTGAAATTCTTCAGAGTGTAGCCTATGATAATTATGATGAATTTTAACATGTCAACTTCATATTTTCACTAATTTTCATTTCACTATTTTGAGGATTATTTAATGAAAAAACTAACATTAGGGTAAGCTAATTGGGTGTTTTTCAATGAGTGGCCAACATTGGTTATTTAGGATTTACCCCATTTTTTTCTCCCTTTCTCAATAAACTTGCCATTGCTATAACCGAAGCACTTTGACTAATTATACTTAACACCCATGGAAACTGCAAATCAAGGGGTGTGTCACACTGTGGCCTGGCCATTTACATTAAAAAATATCTTAAGGCAAAAGAAGAAGAATAATGAAAAATCAAATATTTCACCATGCAAAAATATAATCTTCAAAAAATCCTCTAAAAGAAACCAAAATCCTCCAAGGTATTATAACTCTGTAACTTAATCTCAAGTTTCAACACAGGCCAAAATATCATGTTTCAAAAATCCTCATATAAAAACAGACCAACACAAAATTTGTATGTTTACCTATCTTGTCACACAGACGACGAGAAACGAAAAGAATGAAAAACCCAAATTAGGGTTCGGTTTGAAACCCTAATCGGTCGCCGTATTTGCAAACTCAGGACAGGGAGGAAGAAACCTTCCCCACCACACGCGCGCACTGCCAGTTCCGGGTGACTAGTTTTGCTGCTCGATTGACGGCGATGGCGGACGGACATCCCCGTAACAGCTCCTCGACACCTTTTTTTGTTTGACGCTTGTTTCTTAATTTTGTCTTTGGTGCTTTGTTTGTTTGTTTGTTTAGGGCTTTTGCTGGCGTGTTGTGTTGTGTTTTTTTTTGTTGCTGTTGCAATCTGTAGTTCCGTTCTAGGGATTCTGGTTTTGCTCCGTCGTGAAGAGTTGATGATGGTGACTTTACGCCTTCTCGGATTTTTTTCCCCCTGAAGTTAGTATTTTGTCGTGGAATTGGGAATCGCAGCTCCGATGCGGTCGTTTGCGCAGGCGGCTTCGGCCGAAGAGATTGTGGTGCCTTCGCGAGTGGTCCAAATCGATGGCCTGGTACGTGTTCTGTTCACATGCTCGCGATCGATTCAGGTTTGGAGAATTCGCTTCTGTTCCATGCACGAGATGTCTTGCGCAATAAGATATCGGGAAGAAACTGTTCTCCGTTAATATTTTAAAAAAAAGAAAAAAAAAAGGTGTGTTTGGTGGCAAGGATATGGGAGGAAGAGCAATGCTCTGACTGCGTTGTCTTTCATTTTGTATGCAGGTGGCATTGAAGATCATCAAGCATTGCAAGGAGTGCATGCCTGCTCTCGTCACTGGCCAGCTCTTGGGACTTGATATTGGCAGCATTCTGGAAGTCACCAATTGCTTTCCTTTCCCGGTAATGGATACATTCTAAACCACACATCTGCCTTGTATTAAAACCCTAGTTATGCATCGGTAATCCCCCAATTTTGCATCACCATTGGTTATGGCACTTGTCTGTTATGTCATTTTTGCTCTACCAGTCATCAGTACTTTGATTCATAGCAGATCAGCTCCGCATTGGTTCTTCGGTCAGTTAGGGCTGCACAGCATGTTCAAGAGAATGACCAATTTGTTCAATTTCTAGTTTAACTTATGATCAATTTGCTCTTTATGCTAGATATCTTTTTCTATAGGCTTCTTGCCAAGCTCAAAAATCTTGCCAAGTGATCTGACATGGCAATTCTGGGTTTTGCAAATTATCAAGAGAGTATCTCGGTTGGAATTGTGGAAATTCTGTGGGAAGAAATTCCTTGGGTTGGTGCCAATTGAAGCAATTTGGCTTGACTTTTAAGTTAGAGAACTATGTATGTGCAAAGTTGGAGTTTGAAGATTTTGGTGGAAAGGAAACCAGGAGCTTCCTCTTTCCTTCTCTTGGTTATAGATAACAATTCCTCACAGAGACTTGGTTGCCTATGAGCAGAGTCGTGGAGGGGAAGAAGAAGACGAGGTTGAGGCTGATGGGGCCAACTATCAGCTAGAGATGATGCGCTGTCTTCGTGAAGTGAATGTTGACAACAACACTGTAGGCTGGTATGATTGTCTCTCTAGAGCAGGGATCAAGAATGTCTTCATTCATGCTATTACTGATAATATTTCCTTTCTTTGGAGTTAAAAGTAGTTTTGTACAGCTTAGGATTTTTATGTATCAGGACATGCAACTAAAAACAGTATGTGTTTTTGCAAACAAGTAATGCTGCCATATAGGTAAGTTGCATTGAGACCACTTTAAAGGATCTTTCTGGGGACCTTCTGAATGAATATCCTGGTGTGGTGATTGAGATTGCATCTGGCTTATTTTGTTTCCTGGATCAATGTCTATACAGGTATCAATCAACTTACATGGGCTCCTTTCAAACTGTGGAACTTATTGAGACTTTCTTGAATTATCAGGTGAGGTCCGCTGTTGTGAACCAAGGGTACCTCTCTCCTGAATTGTCAAGTTTTTCTGTTATTCTTGTGATGGTCTGTTAGATGTATGAGCTAGTCTGGTATGATCACTGGGGACTGATGCTATGTAGGCTTCAGGTAGTTGCTTGGAATTCTTAACTGTGACATTATTATGGGTTATGGTACTTAGTTACAGTCAATATTGTGGCCATATCAAGCTTTTGAGCTCTGTAAGATGACTAAATGAGTGTCTGTGGGGACTGGTGTCGGGAACACAGGAAAACATAAAGAGATGTGTGTGCATCATTTACGATCCATTGCGATCAGGACAAGGGGTGCTGGCACTCAAGGCTTTGAAGCTGAGCGATTCTTTCATGGAACTCTATCGCACTCAAGTCTTCACAGGAGAGAAGTAATTTCACTGAACATAAAGACACTGCTCAGGCAATCATCAAAAGATGCACAGCTTGTGCACAGCTTGTTGATCTGCAGCACAACAGCTTTTGATAAGTTTGTGCTCTTGTGATTGCAGATTGAGGGAAAAGAACATGACATGGAAGGATATTTTTGAGGAGATCCCAGTAAGAATTCCTTCTGAATCTCTAGCCTGTGTGACTATGAAAGTTCAAAGTACATGCAGTTGGGGGCTGGCAATAGAAAGTGTTCTGTGGTCCTTGATATTGTCAATTGAATGGACCAGGCCCTTTCTTGATGAAGACCCTTAAAGTCTAAAGCTTGAAGCCTTAACATTTTGTCACGTGGAACTGATGAAGTCAGTGGGTAAGTTGTGATAGAAAAGTTGCTATCATACATGTTAGTGTTGATGGTCTGAACAAGTGAGAGCCTGTGACTGCTATTCATGGTGCCAGTTCTATAGTTCATTGCAAACTAGTTCATACCTTCCATATGTTTCTTCTTCTCTTCATTAGTCATCATCTGGAGTTTTGCTCTTACTTGAAAGGAATAGAATTTCACTTGATTAATGACTTCATTTTTGGGGATCTTATCACCATGTCTGTTTTGTTGTGATATCTTCACTAATGTTTTGTCTGCATGCTCAGGTGAAAATTTCCAACTCTGTGCTTGTGAGTGCATTGATGACAGAGCTTGAGTCTGATGCACCTGCTTCTCAGGTACTTTTCTCCCAGTCCATGATAATTGTGACAATGATGGAGCTAGAGCTTAAAAGGGTCTCAGGACATATGTTTGCAGTAGTATCACAGGAGAAGTTTTAACCTTGTTCTGGCTTCTTAATTGTGAGTATGGAGATTTCTTGATACTCATGAGAGTTATTATTTGTAGTATTGTCACAGCATGGTTCTTGTATAGTGAAATCTTGTTGTGTGTTACCTAGCTGACTGTATCAGTTTGGCTTATTGAACAGTGTGACTTTGATAGACTAGTGCTGTCAACCAACCCATTCATGGAGAAGAATTTGGAGTTCCTCATTGAGTGCATGGATGATCTTTCAATGGAGCAGCAGAAGGTTTGTAACTTCTTGTTGCCACCTTCTTCTTCCTGTACTCTACCTTCTAATGAGCTAACATTCTTCATTCATGGACAAGGCATGGCTGGATCAATGTAACATGATTTGCGGTCTTGGGCTAAGCAGTAGTTGATTCTAGTCTTGACTTGTCATACAGCCACTCTGGTTCTGTTGGATTTCCAAGGAGATAGAAGGTTGATCTAGGATCCATCATGAGAACAGGTTTAAAAGCTCTTTTCTTGGATCTATTGGATAACATCTTGAATGTGTGATTATTCTAGATTTTCTCAGACATGGGATTGTGGATTTGAATTATTTGACAAGGGAATTTATTTCTCTGTATGTTTAATCTATGTACACAGTTTCAATACTACTATCGCAACCTGTCAAGGCAGCAAGTACAACAACAATCTTGGCTTCAGAAGAGAAGGTATTTGCAGCTCTGAGCTTTGTTAAGCAGCAAGCCACACACAAACTGCAATCCATTCTCAGTAACTTAGTGATCTGTTTACTGTTGTCAGGCTCATGACATTTATTGTTGCATTCACCAACATCTTGTTTGTCAAGACTCCTGGTCAAGAGTTTTTTCAGTATAGGGAGATAAGAATGTCTGCTCATCCCTCAAAAAACCAGAAAATTTTGCAGTGACTGTGATTATAATTGCCTCCCAGTTATTACTGCAAATCTGGACATTGTCTCTTTGGACTCTTTTTTAGAGGTACAAAGTTCAAAAGAGCTTTCTTGTCTCATCTGTCAATTGAAGAAGCTATTGATGAAGGTCTCAATGTTTTTGTCCATAAACAGGAAGAACTTCTAGGAGTTTAAGGGATTGAGTGAATGGAAAGCCAAAGTTCTTTTGTCCAGAAGAGGACTTATTCTCTCTCCATGGTTCTAGCCTCTTATTCTTCTTTGTCTGTTCATTTAGGTGATCTGGATCAACTAAAGAGTCTCCAACATTCCTTCCTTATTACAGTGTAGTAATAATTTCGTTCTGTTTTTCCAGTTTTCCTTGAGCTTAATTCTCCCCATGTTGTTCTTTCTTCCTAGTTTTGTAAGTCATTTTCTGGAAGTTTTTGTTTTGACTTAAAGGAGAAGTTTTAACCTTGTTCCAGCTTTTCTTGATTATGAGAATGGAGATTTCTTGATTCTCATGAGAGATATTTGTTGGTGTTTTGGAGTATATCTTTTGATTTGTCGATTGTCTTGTTTCTCAAATATTGTGCTCTTTGGCTTTGTAAGGATGTTCAATGTAGAAATACTGTTGGAATGATGGGCAAGTGCTGAAACTGGTTATGATGGACTTGATTTGCTATTAGTGTGACTTATCAGTATCTGACTTGTTCATTTCCAGAGCTGAGAATGCGGCACGAAGGTTATCAGGAGAAGAGCTCTTGCCAGAGGAAGATCCAAGCAATCCTATCTTTAAAACACTTCCAGAACCATCACGTTTAGACAGCTACTTGATCA
>Ga0209208_10006938_pt1 | contig 15538 bp, 11 predicted proteins | sample S1TSphfallax_3_FD_187694 | JGI IMG/M metagenome (GOLD analysis project Ga0209208, IMG submission 187694) | Host-associated microbial communities from peat moss isolated from Minnesota, USA - S1T2_Fd - Sphagnum fallax MG (SPAdes) (version 2) | ecosystem: Host-associated > Plants > Peat moss >...
ATGGTGAACCGATGTCGGACAATACGGAGCAATATCGATGGATTGTCACCATCAAGGAAAATCTGGAAATTCTGTTTGCGGGGGTAGAGAATGTCTTCATTGCGGCAGATTTGCTGTGGTATCCAGTTCCCAGCAAAGAGGTAAAGGCAACGGCACCAAAGTCCAAATCCATCGGACCGGATGTCATGGTAGTGTTTGGCAGACCAAAGGGGAAACGCAAGTCCTATCTCCAGTGGAAAGAAGATAATATCCCCCCACAAGTGGTATTTGAAATCCTCTCGGAGAGTAACAAGAAGGAGGATATGCAACAGAAACTGGAGTTTTACCAGGAATATGGGGTGGAGGAGTATTATATTTATGACCCGGAAACATACGTACTGGAGGGGTTGATGCGTCGGGGGAATCAACTGGTGCCACTCGAACAGGTAAATGGGTGGGTAAGTCCCCGGTTAGGGATTAAGTTTGAGACAGCAGGAGGGGAGTTGGGAATTTACCACCCCAATGGCAAGAAGTTTTTGACCCCATTAGAGTTAAATGCCGAGTCGGAGCAACGGATACAAGCTGAGCGCCAACGCGCCGACCTAGAACGCCAACGTGCTGACCTAGAACGCCAACAGAAAGAAGCTGAACGGCAACAGAAAGAAGCTGAACGGCAACGTGCCGACCTAGAACGGCAACAGAAAGAAGCTGAACGTCAACGCGCTGACCTAGAACGCCAACGTGCCGAAAGGTTTGCAGAATATCTCCGCTCCCTCGGATTAGACCCTGATCATCTCCCTGAAGGCAACTAACCAAATTTTGGATTTTGGATTGGTGAAGGGCATACTTTGATACATCTCTTCTTGCTGGACTAAGTACTTATGCAAAATTAACTGCCTATTTTAAAAATCTGTATCCTTGGCTGGACAAGGAACATAGACAAATAAGATGTGCAATTTATTTTGCATGACTACTTAAACTGCTGGTATTAGCACTCTTCTCCACCCCACCAAACAAGCATCGCACCAGTCAACCCCCAATATTGCTCGGTTAAGGAATTTCTTGGTTGAGAGAAACGGAGGCAGGGGAAGAGTTTTGCCTCCTGCCTCTGTGATAATGATGAAGATGGCAGAGGCAAAGCGGGAAATGGCTTACAGTGACTTTACCCTTCAAATGCTGAAAAAAGACTTTGGATTACAGGTGGATGAGCAACCCAACCTGTTCGCGTCCGTTGAACCCGTTGCCAGCAGTGACCTGCTCAATACAACCTTGGAAGAAACCGTACAACTAGCGATCGCCATTAATACTGAGAAAGCCCGGTCTGAAATGATTATTACACCCGTGCTGCTAGAGGTGCGACGATGGGCAAAGGGTCAAATCAGCTTATTTTCGGGTACCGAATTTAATGTAGACAGTGAAAAAGGGTTAGTCGGCTATTGTGACTATATCCTGAGCCGCTCAAGAGAACAGCTTATGATTAACTCCCCAGTCATCCTGATCACCGAAGCGAAAAATGAAAACATCAAAGCAGGTTTAGGACAGTGCATTGCGGGCATGATCGCGGCTCAGTACTTCAACCAACGGGAAGGGCAGGCGATTGATGCCATTTATGGAGCCGTCACGACAGGAGAGATCTGGAAATTTCTTAGACTCACTGATGTCACCGTATCCATTGACCTGACTGACTATTACATCTCGCCTAACCTTAACAAGATTTTGGGCATTCTAATTCAGGGTTTAGGCTTGCCAGTACTTGCTGTGTAGCCAGGTGGCAGGTGGCAGGTGGGAAGAAAAGTATAAATTCCCATATCATCCAACCTCAACATAAATCTCCCTCCCAAACTGCCTAAACTCCTCATCAAGATGGTACAGGGAATTACGAATTGCTTGCCTAAGTTGGACAGCAGGTTCCAAGCAATCCCGCTGATAATCCATCAATGTTAACTGCAAATGGGGGTAGAAGATTTTCAAGAACCCCGAAGCTGCCTTCAAAATCGCATTTTGATCCCGAATGGTCGTATTTCGATCAAATACTGTATGTTCCTGGGCATAGCTCATAAAGCTATTTTCTTGACGCAACCCCAGCAGCGCCTCCCCAAAAAAATCCATTTTTAACCCCACCTGGGAAGCTGCCATATCTCGCTTAAATTTGGGAATCTCCCAACCAGGAATAATCCCAGTGAATCGATCTAGCAATGCAGTCTCAGCAAAGAAACTGGGTAGATTCACAATTAAATTATCCTCATAACGTGGTAGTAATTGCCCATCAGACTCCACCAACTCTATATTAGCCAACATCACTAGGGAGCAGTCACTAGCAATATCCGCAAAACCAGAACGATTATAACGACCACTAGCAAGATAATTCTTCAAAGGACCAATAACTTCATCTGGGTTGTCGAAAGTTAAACTTTGGACTTCATCTAAGACCACTACATCGTGACGCCCCAATAACCCTACTTCCTTAGTTCTCCCATTAATAAATAGTTGGGCTGGAGTCACTTTACCACCACTAACTAAAGCGACTTTACTACTAATATTTTCAAAAACGAAACTTTTACCTGTCCCCTTAGGAGCTAGTTCTATGATGTGTAAATTAGACTCCACCAATGGCAGCAATCTAGCTATTACCCAAGTTTTAGCTGCTTGGTCATAACTTGGATGTTCTGGATTAAAACCCATAGAGCAAAATATCAAGTCACGCCATTGCTGGGCACTGAATTGCTCTCGACACTGGGCGTAGGATTGTAAATCAACTTGAGAACATTGAAATGGTTCAAAACCAATGACTTCTACTTTGCCATCAGCTAGCATAGATAAGCTAATTTTCCCCCAAATTCCCTGCCTTAGTAGCATTTTGTAACGTTCCACAAGTTGGGCTGAGATTTTACACTCCGTTAAATTCAGGGCAGGAATTTGGGCTAAGGGTTCAGGAATTAACTTTGGTTTTAATTTGACGAGTTCTTCTAACTTGACCCGTACTAACATTAAGGCGATGAGTTTCTGTACTTCCCCCTGAGTTAGATTAAAGATAATCTCATTACGGTCATCTTTACGGGGAAAAGCTTTTTTAATGAAATTATTAACCTTCTCTAATTCGGTGGTCGTAAGTGTTCCGTCCCCCGGCACAATTTTATCAAGTAACCACTCAGCCACAAAATTTGGTATCCCAATGGAACTTAGTCCACTTGATGGCAGCCTAGTTTTATCGATACAAAGACTGCCGAAGACATCACGAACTAAATCACTGTTGTAAGCTAGTGCTTCACAAGAATTCATCTATGTCAATCCCACCGCTACTAAAAATTTGATTGACTGTCAGCCTCGAGTCAGAACTCAGTGGAGTCTCTCCAGTTTCCCCATTGGCAAATCTAAAGGTCAGTTTGCCAGAAAGAGATAAATCCCTACCTCCATGAGTAGGTGGTAACTCAGGTACATCAGGAACTGCAACTTTCAAGCCGACCTGTTTATTTGCTCCTACTTCTGCAACCAGAGGATACCCGCTACGAAAACAAGGTAACTCCTCAATGTGCAAGCAAAGTTCCGTCAGAGGCAAGGAGTTAGGATTGTCAACGGTGATTTTTAACTCCCCACCCTGTTTCGGTTTCCCCTCACCATAGCAAGAAATGCTCACTGGCAATCGCCTTGGTGCCCTTTGCAGGATGGATACTCCAACCACCACTTCCTCCGGAAATAGTCCACCATGACACCCAATTGCTTGCCTGTCTGTATAATTAAAAGCACTAAAGGTTGCGGAACTCCGGACAACACTGATATCGTGGGGGAGACCAAAGCGATCGCCTTCCAATACCATAAAGCGCGGGTCATCGGTTCTCCCTATGGCCATCCTCCCCTTGGGTTCCAACCCTGGGGGACAGGGGCTAATTCTTTCTGAAGTCCCCATAATCTGACCATGGTCACTGGCAATCACAACCCTCAAGTTCTCAGGGTTAGGATATTCCTGCACAAAGAGATTGATTCTTTTGGCGATGCCCTCCAATTCGTGGGGACGTTCCATCTGATAGAAACTTTGCCAATCTCTTTGGCTGTGGTAGAGGCTATCGAAGGTGTCAGTATCCCAGCAATACAACCTATGGGCTTTTTTTGCCAAATCTGCACGCAGCTGATCAAATTGTCTATCTGTATAACGGCTGCCCATCCTCATTTTAGTAAAACCCTTACTGGCATCAGCAACCCAAGCAGCATCACAGGGCAAAAGTTGGGCGTACAGGCTCCATTTAGCATACTCTGTTTTCGTGGGGAGAATGCTAATTTTGGGTTCCATCTCCCCTACCAGTGCTAGTTGAGCATGAGTCTTCAGGAGGGAGATCAGTTCTTGATGATCTAACCATCCCAGTCCATCAACTACAACCCACAACACCGGACCTTCTCGCCCCAGAGCTTGCACCCAAGATGCCACACTGTAGTTCAGGACAGAATTGGCTACGGAATCTACAATCATCATGGGGTAGTTTCTCCCTATCCACTCCACAAAACTAGCTGCTACCTCCTCACTAATCCTGTGGGTTGGCTGAATTAACGTTTCCCAGCGCCGGAAGGGGAGATAACTGGCAGTTGCCCAACTCAGGGCAGCTTGGGGGGTAGCATCTAAGGCGAGGGGTTGGGGTTGGGGTGGAGGTTGGTACTGACTTAGGTCTTGTTTCTGCTGATAGGTAAGGTAAGTATTGAGGGTTGTTTCCTTTACCTGATTCAGCCAGGTTGGTCGCCGTTTAAACAGATGATAGGCCAGGGTTTGAATTCGCTCAATCCCTGGCTGTGCGTTGAGTACGAGACGATCTAAGACCTTACCTTGGCTCCGGAGTAACTCTTGCTCCCAGTACCGATCAAATTCCTCCGTGAGCACATCGGGAATCGGTAGGGGATACCTACCCAGTGCCTCAACTACTGATGGATCTTCCGTAATACCCAGCCAACGCCGGAGCAGGGATAACTTATCTTTGGTCCTGTAGTAAACTCCTAAATCATGGTCTGGAAACCTTTGTTGCCAAACTCGCTCTAAAGGTCCCCATTCTGCCGGCACCACAACTGCCAACCAAGCCGCTAAATGTTCAATGGCAGGTTCTGCTACCCAGATTTGTTGGTTACTACCTGTGATGTCTGCTAACAGATAGGCAATGGGGTTGTCCTGGGGGTAGGAGTCTAACTTGGTAGCTAAGCTCAATAACTCCGCGTCAGTCCAGTGGCTAAGTAAGGGTGGAAATAAAGCCTCTAATTTTACCCGAGGGTGGACCTTGACCTCAATGATTTGACTAGTCCGATTTCGGACCCTCAGCCATAGCTGTGCCCATTCACACAACCGCTTACCCTGAACCCAGCAGGGGGAGTTATCTACCCCGAAGAACCTGAACCATTCCACATCCGTTGTAATTGGCCTATAGCCAGGGGGAATCTCGTATAACTCCGTCGGGTCAAGGACGATGTTAGCCATGTCCATCCTCCGCCAGATACTGCCCCAACCGCTCGTACAAGTTTTGTTGTTGTAACCGAGGAAGTTGTTGGAATAGTAGCCAAATTTGATTAGCTGTGTCTCTACCCTGCTCCTCCAGACACTGGCGTTCAACATCAGCCAAAGACTGTTGTTGAAGAGGATTTAATAGCTCCCGATGAGGATATTGTTGAATTTGGTGTAGGATACCGTTGGCTGTGGATAATTTCTCCCCTTCATCCAGCATCTGCATTTGCGTGCATTGGTGACATAGCTCCCCCAACCACTCCCCCACAGCCATAAGTTGTTGTTGGGTAATTTCTGCACACAATGCCTCCAGGCGCTCCTGGAGGTTAGCGGACAACCCTTGATACTCCCTAAGCCGGGCTAATTTTTCTTGAGAACCATCTAAGGTGTCGGTCTTGATGGTTTCTCCTATTTGCAAAAACTCTATCAGTAGTTGTAACTCTAACTTGATAGCTGCATACTGTTCTGCCACATCGGAATTGAGGTACCGGGGGGACTTTTTCAGTAACTCTTCCTGAAATAGCTGGGCATCCCGTACCGTTTTCAAATGCGGCAATTCCTGCTCAAATTCTTGGAGTTCAGAAATAAAAGTTTGGATTTTGTGCCCTACTGCGGCTGTGATATCTTGAATTCGTCCTTGGAAGCGGTGCTCGTGGCAAGGTATTTTTACAGCTAATATAGCCTGGCAACTGCTAATACTATCACACTGCTGCAACCTAGCTTCTAAATTTTCGATCTGGGTTAGGTCATCACTTAAAAGTTGAATTTGCTGCTGTAAATCTTCGTATGTAGAGTAATCAGCTGAATCTTGAAATATCAACTCTAGTTTCGCCCATTCAGTATTAATCCGGGCTAAATCCACCAGACTATCTACCCTAGCCAACCGATTACTGATACTCAACAGATTCTGCCGATGGGTAGTTAATTTAGCTTCAATGGAATTCAATACCTGTTCAATTGCTGCCGTCCATTGGTCTGGATGATGTAAGCGCCCTCTTAAAGTCTCAATCTCCCTAATAGCCTGCTCCCCCAGATGGATGGTAGTGATTTGGTTGGCAGACTGATACTTAGAAATTGCCTGCATAATTTCCCCATCTGCAGCCTGCCGCAGTTCTTGACGCCGTAATTCTACATCTTGGAGAGCCTGGTCCCTCATCTCCCCCAAATCCTCAGTATTCGCCAAGATGTTTTGACACCTTTGCAACTGCTGTTCCCAGGAGTCACAATCTTCTAAGCGATGGGGTTTATAAGCAAACTTTTCGGCAACTGCTACCCGTCCTTGGGCTTTAAATGCATCTAGTTGTTGCTGATACTCTGACAAAGAAACACTACTATGAATTAATTCTTGATACAGCTGAACAACTTCCCCCATCCTATCTAAAGACAGGTCACGTATTCGCTGTAATTTATTTTCGGCAATGGATAATTCAGCCCTAACGAGATCTTCGGCCTCATCCCGACTTTGAACCTTCAGTACTTCCTGTTTTAGTTGCTCTTGTAGTACACTTAACCTTTCCTGACTGGTCTGTGCTGTAAATCGCCGATGTTGTCTGTTGATTTCTGCGAGTAAATCCAGTATTTGACTGTGGGATGTCATCCTAGCTGCCTGTTCTGCCCAAATTTCGATTTTTTGGCATAACTCTCCATAGCCCTGGTCTATATTTTGTAATATCTGCTCTACTTCCACCCCTTCCTGGGAACCACGGGGAATATTCCGAGCTAGGGTTTCAATTTCCACTCGGATATTTATGTAATCCTGTTGAGTCGCATCTTCCTTAAGACTTTGATTGAGGCTGTGAATTTGAGACAGACAATTTTCAACTTGAGCCTGTTCCCTAATTTCCATTAACTTAGAATTGGCCTGGCGTAGGGCAACTTGCAAACTTTCCTGTAAGTGGGGAGAAAGATTGGGAATTGGGTCGAGTTGGTTAATTGTCTTTTGAATTTCAACTTGATAATTATGGCAAGCCTCTTCTGTCGATAAGACCTCAAAATGCTGAATTATGGTTTTGATAAAGTCTATAATTTTTTCACAGATATTTTGGAGGGCGTGGGTTTGGCGATCGCACTGTGCCTGTGTGGGTTGGACTGAGGTAAAATGGTGTTGTGCCATCAGTTGATGGTATAGTTGCAGTAATGTTACCAAGGGCACATCCGCAGATAGGGTTTCTACTTCCCCAACTGGCTGCAACCAATTGTTAACTTCCTCAACCCCATTGCTGACATCTTCTCTATTTGTATTGATTTCCTCTACTAGGACCGGATCTACCTCGTTTGTTGCTAAAAATGCCGCAACTGCTGCTAAATATTCCTGTGCCTGGTTATAGTCCATTGGCGTCGTCGGCAGCACTGGCATCTCTACCCTTCGACGGCGAATCAGTTTAGCTTTACCTTTAACTATCCAATCACTAACGAATGTTGCTGGTTTTTGTAAGATATCAGTATCTGGATTTACCCAATCTTTCAGTGGCTTTTGCTGGGTATATACTGGTTCTCCCTTCTTAGCAGGCAGCTTAATTTGTCCCCATAAAGAAACTTCTGGAGCGTGAAAAGCCAGCCATCCTGCCAACAAAACTGTAAAGCTGTACTCACTGTAACCGTAGGGAGGTAGAGAAAGAACCTGCCAAATGTCGGCTAAGGTAATAGATTTTTCCCGCTCTTTACCTAACTCACAAATTTGAGAGATCCTATCCCAAGCATGACGAATTTTGTCATTGGTTGGCTCTTGGACTACATACTTCTGAGATGTCCCCTTAAGTAGACCCCAACTATTGACAAAAATTGCATCAATAACGGTTTTGTAAGCCTTGTCTGGTAGACTTTGAGGAGTAAGGTGATCAATCAAAATTTGGCGAGACACAAAACTCACAATTTTGGAACCAGTGGTGTGTCCTTGTCGCATTTTGTCGCTGGTATCCACTGGTGGAACAAGGGGGTAGAGTTGTTCCAAAAGGAGGCTTATTACCTGCTGGGGTTTCTCTTGTTGACTGGTTGCGATTTTCTCTAAACCAACACAGTGGTAACTACAATATTTTAGTAATCTTTCTAACTGTGTATTTAACTGGTCTTGCCAACGCTGGAGTAGTTGTTTGTATGCTAATCCGAGAAACTGTTTTTCTAGAGCACCTTCTTTTTCCAGAGTTTTGATTTTCAAAAGTACACGAGCTAAATCTCCTGTTTCCTCCGTAGGGATAGCAATAGCAATTCGAGATTTAATCGCAGATTCTTCTAGATAAGTATTTATACAATGACGAAACTCGCGTAACTCTTCTTGAGTTTCTGCCAGCACGTATGCCAATATACCCCGTTCTGGGATAATTTTTAGGGTTTGTAGGTCTTTAATTAATCTCTCAATACTGTATATCTTGTATTGAAATTGCCAATCCTCGCTAACCAATTTGTGCGAAATCACAAATTGAGTAGCAGTAATTGTCGCATTACCCAAATAAGTCTGAATATTTTTTTGACAGTAGTCAACCACAGCATCAATGGATGTGGGTTGATGTTTGATTTTATTTTCGATTTCCTTTTCTAGAACTGTGGGGCTAGTGCCTTCCCAAAAACAATAACTTTTAGTCTCTGGTCGATAGTAGATGATATCTCGCTTTTTTTCTAAGCTATCCAGCGCCACCTTTAGCTTAGGCTTTGATAAGCCTGTTAAAGTAGCTAAAATTTCTTGATGTTCTTCTCTATCTGGCTTAGTCAACTTATTACCACAAGCATAGAAGAGGAACAAAGCCTTGAGTACAGTTAATTCCTCCGGGTCATCAGCACCAGCTACTAAACCCAGAGATGTTTCGTAGTGCTTATACACTGATTCCCTTGAGAAGTTTTCCACAAATGTATCGACTAACTCAATGGGGTAGATGTAGTTAAGTTTACCTAACTTTTCCACAGGTTCAACTTGAATGAATTTTTTCACATAACCCTTGATAAACTGAATTGCGGTTCTATCTTGGGTGAAATCAAGATTACACAAAAGATATGCTGTTAGTGGGTGGAGAGGAAAACAACCCTGACCAAGACGACGATAGAAGTCCTCTAAAGTCCAACCCTGCTCCTGATAAATTTTGATTCTTTGTTCATAAGCTATTCTCGCTTCCCGCTGTAATGAGTCTTGCCAAGTTGAATAAAATTTTGCCCAATGGGGAGAATCTTCGTTTTGCATGAGCAAATTATCCAGCACCAGTTCTAAACTGGAAACGGGGTTATCGTATGTACTATCCTTCGGTGCCAGGCGGGTAGCAATCTTTTGATAGGTTTGGATTGTATTACCGGAAATGCCTATAGCTCTGGAGGGGTGGAATTGGGCAAAACTGATGATGGCAATTTTCCCCTTGTAATTTTCACAGATGTTCGTAATATTTTGTAACGCTGTCCCCCCAGCACCAATTTGGTCGGCTGACCAGGATTGTAGGTAGTAGTTTAGTTCATCGAGGAGAATTAAAATCCCGGGAAATTTGTTGTTCGTCCCCGTGCAGTAATTCTGCAGGAGATCTTGGAGAATTGCTTCAATATCTATATGGGCGGAGAAATCAGGAGTAAATCCGGTGACGTGATAGGCGAGTTCTTTTACCGTAGGAATCACGCTGGGATTATTCTCCCTCAACTGGCGGATAATACTATTTAAGTCCCCATCAGCATAGTTAATACTACGCAAATATGCTTCGGCCTTGGCTCGATTCTGTTCATCCAAACTTTCTAAGTAGTGCAGTGGTTGACTACAAGTCTGCTGTGCCAGGGAGTCTGTTACCCCTGCTGCTGCCAAACTTGCCACCAGCACTTGCAGAAAGTGCTTTTTAATATCGCCACCTTTCTCCCCACTGAGACAGATAACCAAATAATTGTGCTGTTGGTTTTGCTTATGTAATTTCAATCCTTCGGCAATACCTTGATGTTTATTTTTCGTTGCCACTTCCACCTGGTGCAAAATACCTTGTACCTGGGGACTGTGAAAAGGCGATTGAAAATAGTTAGCTATGACCACAGCAAAATGTGACTTGCCCTTGCCGTAGTCTTGAATCATGAGGTGAATGTTTGGCTCATTTGGGCTATGGTAGCTCCGGCGTAGGGCATCTAAAATCCCTACTGTTGACGATTCAGGTTTTTTTTGGTCGTAGTTGAATATAAATTGTTCACATAGATGCAAATTTAGCTCTGGGTTGTCCATCATCCCAAAGTTAACAGAACTGGTGATGCTACCCTTTTCATTAATTGCTACAAGTTGGTTCAGAAACATAAGATTTTAACACGCTGGTAAAATACGCTTAATTCGCTCTTGGGGCCAGGTTTTCGGTGCTAGTTGGGAGGGGAGTAGTATCCATAAAAGCTTTTCTAGCTTCCGAGTATTTTCTAGGTTGTCCCAGAACAGTCTGATGTTGCCACGAGGTTGCACTTGCAAGTAAGTAATAAGACAGTCTAAGTCTTGGAGTAAAACAACCTGCTGACTAATCCCACAAACCATAGATCTAATGGCTGCTAATTCTTTATCTAAGTCATTGTGAAGGGCGAGAAAGCGTTCATCTGGATGTATCCTTTGTAGCAAATTTTGGCGGTAGTTGACCCTAAGAACATTATTACGCAGAACTAGGCGGACAATTTCATTTTCGTCGGGTGTATCCCACAGTAGTAAATGAATCTGGTTGTCAGGTCTTGCATCCAGCAGGGAGAGGTCAGCGATGGTACTCATAGGCCTTCTCCAACAATACCAGGGGGTTATCCCACCGGGGGATAATTTGGAAGGGAGGTACTGCCCGTCGTTGTTCAATAATTCCGTAGGCTTCTAGGGAGTTTAACTCTCCCTGTAATGTTTCAGGATTGATTCCCAGCACAGGGGCAAGTCCCATTTTTTGGTTTAAGATTGACTCCGTGAGCACAGAACCTTCAGATTGAAAGTCGCGTTCCCATAGTTTGGCGAGGAAGTATCCCAGCAAGTAAGAATTTGGTAGGCGACTATATCCGACGCGGTATTGACTGTTTTCTAGAACCAAAAACTTGCAGGCGGCTAAAGCTTGAGGTTCGGTATAGGCTCGGAAGATGAATTTTACCCTACGAGCAATAACTTGATAATCTTCCTTAAATACTGAATCGGCCTGCTCAATAAATTCTGTAGCTGTAAATGTGGGATGTTCAGGTAAGAATACGTAAACCAAGTAAGGCCATCCACCCCACGCCGCTGGACTATCTGCTAATTTTTGTAGTCCTTTATCGCCAAAACTCAGATAGAAGTGCATCAGCCAATCTGTGATATCTGATTCCAAGTCAGGATCTATGCGCCAGATCATCTCTCCCTCTGGAGTTGGACGATGATTCTGGATTAAACCTGCACGGGTTGCCCAACTTTTGATCCGCCCAACTTTAGCGTTACCTAAACTTGTCCTTGCCATCAAGTTTTCTAAGGAATCATTTAAACCATTTTCTTCGGTAGCAGCTTGCAGGATTCTCCTAATTTCAATTTTTTTAAAGGGAAAATTGCCATTAAAATGTAGTTGTAAATTACTCATAATGTTATCTTGACTCAAATTACTAACACCAATTATAAATTGTTATTCGGTACATTTTATGCTAAATTGACGAGTTGAGGGAAGGGAAATCTTAACAGGGATCTGTTATAGTTTAAATAAAGAACTCTGAAGAGCCATTATTTTCGTCTATAGACAAAATATCGACTTTGAATTCACCTGCTTTTACTAAACCAATTGTCAGTACCTGACTTTTCCCGTTAAGTCCGAAAACCACTGCACTCCACCAGAGGTAGGAGGCAGGAGGAATCCCCATAAATAAAGAGGGTACTAGTCATAATCAGCCAGATGTGAGGTGCTACTGATTAATTCTGGGTTTAAAAATATATACAAGAAGATGCTAATATACCACCAGTATACGTAATTTAACGGGTTAAATATGGCTAACTGTCCCAACTGCGGTTCTGATCATATTCAGCTTAAGCCAAGTCTTAGCGTTAGCTGGGGACGCGCTTTAGCTGGCTACGCACTTTTTGGTCTTGTAGGAGGTGCTGTTGGGGCTGTCACAGGAGAAAGTAAAGAAGTTAATTGTTGCCTAGATTGTGGAACATCTTGGAAAGCTCAGGATTTGTATAATGTTATTCAAACATTAAAAAATCTAACAGGTGTATCACTAGATTTAAGCCGCAAAAACCATAGAGCTTTTTTAAACGATTTTACGTTAGCACTGCCAACTAAATTAGAAGCAATAACACAAGCTGAGAAAAAAGGTATAGAGCTAATCAAACAGACAAAAATGGAAGCCGAGAGCAAAGGTGTTACTGTAGGTTTTAAAATAGGTTGTGTTGCGTCTATAATTATATTTTTTTTGTCATTATTTCTAGGCGGATTATTTACTTTTTTCGGCATATTAGCTTCATTCCTTATACCTATAGTTATCACAGGAATACAATCTTCTGAGAATGAAAAACATAAAGAATACGTTAAACAAGCAATTAAAAATGCCGAGAAAAAAGCCGAAAGGTTTAAAATCGAAGTTGAAGAAGATTTTAAAAATAAAATAATGGATCTTCTGGATAAAAATGGTTTGTAGTTAAACGTAAGGATTCAGGTCCAGGGGTATTGACAAAGGTGATGGAGGAATAAGAACATTGCAATTATGTAAAAACTTCTACCTGACCCATTAGGCACCGAAATGATACTCCAGTGGTCGAAGGAGGAACTGGTAGAGATAGTTATTGAGCAGCAGCAAGTCATAGAATTTTAGATTTTAGATTGAAAGAGTTTAATCCAAAATCCAAAATCTAAAATTGGCACAGCCAAATATACACGTCGATGAAACACCCTGGATGGTAAAAGGACTAAAAGAAAAGCCTCATAACTAACATCATTTACAAATAAACCAATTTCTTTAATAGCGTCTAAAATATCCTGTAAAAATTCCGTATAACTACGCTTCATATATAAATTACCTCAGCCAAAACACGGTCACGAACCCGGTGTTTTAGCCCGTTCTTAGTGACAATATCTACCTTCAACCCAAAAAGCTGACTTAAATAATCCCTAAGTTCCACCAACATAATAAAAGTAGGTGCTATTTCATAATCAACCAAAATATCTATATCACTTATTTCTGTTTCCTCTCCCCTAGCATAAGAACCAAATATCCCGATTTCTGTAATTTGATTGCTTTTGTAGTGATAAAAGTTGTCGGACTTCATCAAAGGTTTTCATTTTCCAATCCTGATGAAAATTCAGCCGCAGTCACATTTAATATTAACAGCGATGGGCTACGGCGGGATACTGTTGGCGAATTCAAGAGAACAGTATATTAGCTAGTTAGTTCAGCCATGAAGTCAGAAGCTCACGGCTTTTAGCCGTGAGCTTGAAAAAGCTCGAATCTGACCAGACTAAGTACCTCGCGTACTACGAACCTCCGAAGCTCCCATTTTTTGCACTATGTGGCATCTAGATTCGCTTGGTGGAATTTCTGTTCGGTTACTTATAAGTTAAAAACTTAAAGGCGTTAGCGTAGCCGCCGCTACGCTAACACCTAAACAGAAATCTAGGGATAGTTAGTTAGTACTACAGCAACCGGAACAGTAGAACCAATTATGTAGAGGCAGGGACAAAGGCAGCACCTGTCAAGATAATAGGAATCTTCAAGTAATCATCCCTGTCTCGATCTAGACCTCTTCTACCTCTCTTCCAGTCTCTATTATAGTGGCCGTCGTTATATTCGTAGTCTTCACCGTCTTTATATCCGCCGCACAAAAGTTGTTGTTGATCAGCAGCTAGCTCTTCCAACAAATTAGTTTGAAGTATTAGATCTGACATAATAGAACCCCTTATGATACATGGTATTGCTTGCGTGATACCGTCGGCAATACTTTCCTCTTTTATAAAAGATATTTGCTCAAAATTCACGTTTCAAAAGTCATAAATTAAAACATGAGATATCCAGCTTACGAACTACTCTAAATTCATTCTCAAGACTTAGTCCGAAAGAAATTATTGCATCAAAAACTACTATACATGTGAATGTTCTTTCGCTCATTTTTCATAGACCTTAGGAATTAAAGTCTTGAAGGATAAGGAAAAGATGGATTTAACTGATAAATACAGTATAAGAATCTGACTTTTCCCGTTATCTTTTTATTTGAGCGATCGCCTGTTATGACCCACACCCCAAAGTCCTATTGTCTTGTCCATTATTCTCATTAAAGTTTGTTTGTTGAGAATTAGATCATAATCCAAAACCCTTACTATTTCTAGGTTTCACGACTTAACGGGAAAAGTCAGTATAAGAATCCGGTTTGATGGGTGAGAAAGGATCTCTGTATGCTCTTAACTTTTAACAGGAAAGAGGAGTAATGCAAAGCTGCCAATTTTAGATTTAACATTGGCTAATCTAAAATCCAATTGTAAAGAGTTTCAGCTTTTTCCTCCAAGGCATATTTAGCTTGAGTCCAATCATCTGTTACAGACTACAACTTCATCACAATAAAGTTATAAAATCCCCAAATCAAAATTCTTTCAGCCAAGGTTTGGGCAAAGCACTGTCAGAAATAAAGTGTGCGGTGAAGTCTAGTTGCCCCTACCCAAGGTGTGATTGAGTTACCATTGTGGGGAGATTTGGAAAAGCAGACCGTATCAACAAGTTGGTTGGCAACGGGGTAGATCCAGCCTAACTTGCTTCCCAGTCATGGCTCAGGTAGGGGACTACAGCTGAGTTGAGTTAGTCCCCCTCACCGGACGCACCCACCAATTATGGGTCCACGCTACCGATTCCTAAGGACTGGAAGTCAGCACTGTAGGCGGATCTGTACCGCGTTACCCAGTCGGCTACACCTGGATGCCAGGGAAATTCACTTTGAGCATCCGCGATCGCTCCAAACTTTACATCTACAGATCAAAACCCTCTTCTAAAATGCCCAATTTTCCTGACACCCTCCGCCAGCGACGGCAAAAATTAGCCAGCCTGATTAATTTCCCAGTTATTTTGTGGTCAGGCAGCAGTAGTCCCCGCAACTTCCCTGCCAATCGCTTTCCCTTTCGCCCTAACAGTAACTTTCTCTACTTTGCCGGACTGCCCCTACCTAATGCGGTCATCCGAATGGAGGGG
>Ga0209208_10006939_pt1 | contig 15537 bp, 12 predicted proteins | sample S1TSphfallax_3_FD_187694 | JGI IMG/M metagenome (GOLD analysis project Ga0209208, IMG submission 187694) | Host-associated microbial communities from peat moss isolated from Minnesota, USA - S1T2_Fd - Sphagnum fallax MG (SPAdes) (version 2) | ecosystem: Host-associated > Plants > Peat moss >...
AATGTTATTTTGAAAGGTTTAAAACATGAAACATTTAAGGGTTACAAGGCATGAAATGTATGTGAAGGTAAAATGATCATGTTTAATCCAACCTCGTGGACAAATGTTCCTATAGAGTTATATGACTGCCATGTCCATTTAAAATTAATAATTGTCAATTGCTTAAAGAGATTCCACCTAGAATAGACCTTTTGAAGAAAGATAAAAACTTTTTGAACAAAAAAAAGTCATGCAAGCCTTTTTTTGCATTTCCATGCGTGTACTTGGTTTATAGAGTTTAATGTAATCGTTTTTCAATATTTCATTTTTGAATATGTAAAATCTTGGTAACACCTCATTGGCTACATTTAATGTGCATTTTATAATTTTCCATTTGCAAGACTTGGGGATGGTGTTGTAAATTGCATTGGACCCTTTCTTAACAAGAATCCTTGTTTGAAAGTTTACAAGTTAGAATGGATATTTCATTTGAATTCCATATATGATTTGTGGAGTAGTAGTGCTAACTATATAGTTTTTGCAAGTTCTTGTAAAATGCACTACATGGATTAACAATAAGACCTTGTGTTTTGTAAACTTCAAGACCTTTAACTTGTTTTATGTTTGATTTTTGGATGTCTACTCTTGAAGCAAAATGACTAAATGTTCCTTGGTATTCCATTTTGGAATGGTGTAAACCTTGTTTGTGTTAGTTCATCAACCTTTATTTTTAGTTGGTGCAATGATATGGACAAACCACATTCCTTATACATAGTTAATGTCCAAGCAATGACTATTGAATCCTTTTATGCTATTAAAACTCCTCCTAGTCCCATTCTTTTGGACCTAGTCTAACTATTCAAATGGTCATAAAGGAGTTCATAGGCATGTTCTATGACTTGTTGGCCTTTTGTAAATAGCAAGTTCTTTTTTCAATAACATCCATTGCTTCCTTCAATGTTTCACTTGTCCATTTGCCCCTAATTACAACCGTTGGAACTTGATTAACTTTTGTTGATTTTTTCCTTGGTTATGTTTCAAGAATAGGCAGCACATTTTTCATGTCTGTTAATTGATCCAACATGTTACTTCGCCACCTTTGAAACATAGTCAAATTCACCATTTCTTCATTCCTCTTGGCTCTAGTCTTCAAGGAGTTGGGGTTAGCATTTTAGCCCAACAAGTGGTAGGCCTCCCTCTTTCCTAAACACAAGCCAAGAAATGAAAAAATGAATTAGATTTGGATATGTTGCAATTGCATGTCTCTAATGGTTTAGTGAAATCTATGAGTGTGTAAAAGTCCTCAATCTTTCCACATTAAAATGACATCTGATGTAAATGTGCAAGTTGTGAGTATGAAATTGGAGTTGTAGTGAGGTTGAACTTTATGAAATTTGGTCCTCTTTGCCTTCCGTTCAACTTTAGAACTCTTTGGAATAGATTGTGCAAACCAACAATCTATAAGCATTTCTTGTACCTTTCTCTATGTAAACTTGATCTATGATATATATTTTTACATTTGTTCATGGTGTCGGTATTGTTAGGTACGTTTGTTTCATTCCTATGCTTCCTATTAGATTTGTCTTTTTTCACTGTTCTATATACTTTCTACCTTAATTTTGCTCCTCTACATCATGTGTCTTTGTTTTTGAACTTTGACCTACTTTAATTCTAGGAGGTAGAAGTTATATGAAGGATCTTTTGTGATATATGGCAAGGAGAACATATTTTGTAGAAACACAATTGAGAGTAGTAAATGAGTTTTCTTCAATAGGCAATTTTAGCTTTGCCCATGTAACTTGCTAAACTTTTTGGTGGGAAATGCAAATTGCTCAAGAATCAACTTGTAGTTTTTCATTTGGGTTGGTAGTAAATGTTTGTAGGATCCGAGGATTGGATTTGGGTTGCTAATAATTGTGCATATTTGTTGGGTCCAAAGATCAAATTTAAATTGCCTATAGTGAAGTTTGTGCATTATAGTATTGTGTGGGTTTTTCTTATCAATGGTCAGTTGCATGCCTTAAAATAGAAACTCACCTGCTCAACCATATAGTTGCCCTTGCTCTTATTGCTGAAATTTTCTTTAAAATGGCCCAAAACATCCCTATAATCAACCTAAACCCATTTGCTTGTGTCATTGAAAGGTTGGAAAAATGGACCCAAATCACCCCTAGAGCAAACATTTCATTTAGTAAAGACAGACAATCTATTCCTCCAATCAGTTTGTATGGCACCCATAATAGCAAAAATATTACCATACTTCTTTGCCTCTAGTCTTGGTCTATTGTATGCATTAAAAACGTGCCACTTCATCCCAACTACAAAAACCTAACCTGACATAATTGTGGTCAGAAAAAACTTCACGCTGAATTGCGTTCAGCCCTTAATAGCTAAAACCATCCTTCTGGACTAATGGACCAAAGAGACCACTCGACTTTTTTTCCATCCAAACAAATGTTCAATTATTATAAGTATTACTATTGGAATGGCAAAAAGACCACTGGCAAACAATCACCCGCAGTTCAGACACCGGCCTCAACTACAACTTTGATAACCTTCAATGTGACATTCACTACTTAAGTGGAAACAACCATTTTGTTAATACCTGGTTTGGACATATTGAAAACTAAAGAAATAAAATAATATATTACCACTCTCAACCGTGTAAAGCGAGGATAAGTTAAATATCATCCCCTGGGCGAACCATTGTGACAAGCCAACCAAAACCAATCATATTTCTTTATTGACCCTGTTGAAAAGCATTGAGTCTTGTGCACATTTTAAAATCCAAACTCAGTAAAGAACCTGAACTTCGGCCAACTTAAAGTCTGAATGTCATTGTTATATTGCTGCTGCTGGTGAACCTGATCCAAGGAAACATATCTTAATGTGTGTTGAGAACTTCTTTGATCCTCGCAACTTCAGTCAACCTGAATAGGATTGAGAGATGGCCCAATAACAATAAGGTTATAGAGATTTCAGATCTGACAATGAAAAAATTTCGCAAACGCAATAATAAAAGGAAAACTAAAACTGAAAGAACTGAGGAAACCAGAAAGAAACAAAAGGAGAACAAACTGAAAGACCAATTTGAAGAGGACAGGATCTTTCAAAAGTTGACATTTAAGGAAAGTGAAATGGTAGAATTGTACTTGGTAGGATTGGAAACAAACAGAGAAATGAAAACAGGGAACCTCCCAGGTCACTGCTGAAAATTCAATAAGAGGTGGAGAGATACTGGAACACAATGAGGAGCATGATGGATAGGCAAAGATATTTCCAACAAATGAGACCAGTTAAGGAGGTAATTAGAGGAACCACACCTCAATTGTTGCCTAACACCATGAAAGACCTAGCATCCAGAGTCCAAATCTTGACATAAACCACCAAAAGAGAGGAAAAACACTGAACCTGCAACACAGCAAAAGCAGCCTGATCTTACTTTAAAGCAGAACACACCCAAGAAATGAGATCCATATTATAGGCTCTGGAATTTCAAGTGAGTTGTATTCTTGACAAATGATAAGCTATCCCATGCTCTAATCTATACTCCGGCAAGAGTGGCCATAGGTTGGTCAGGCTCCTGCAAAAGAATGTGTGCTTAAGACTGAGGAGTAACAATCAGCAACTTTTGATCATCAGACGAAAGTCAAGAAATGGACAGATGAGACAGCAAGTTGTAAAACTAAGCCCAAAGACTGCAAAGATGCATTCCAGACATTCCCCCACTGTAGAAATTACCTGCTTGAGCTCCCCCATGGTAACAATACCAGCTTGATGAAAGGGTCTTGAATTCTGGTGAAATTGCTTCCAATTGATCAAATGCTCCACCACATATGAAGCACCAAACCTGTGACGCACTTAACAAGAAATGTATATCTAACCAAATGCTCCATGACCCTGCACATGAATGGACTGCATAGTCAAGAGGAAACATCACCTTCAAAGGATCTGAGGATGCACAGTGCCCTGCTGATGGCACTGGAATGTTATTGAATAGATATTCTGGTTACAGAAAAACACAACTAGGAAATGGACATCCACAGAACCTACTGCAAAAAATGACAATCACAAGTGATAAGGAGCATCAAAACTTGAAGGGCTCTACAATGACACTTAAGAGGACAAAATAGCGAATGACCTGCAATAATCCTGTTTTTCCTACATGACACATCACACCACATTCTGAGCAAGTGATTAGCAAGCTGCTTATCTGCTGGTGAGCTCCAGTAGAATGAAATAACAAGAGTGGCATCTCATGAGTTGCTTCCACCTGAGGAAGTTTCATTCAGACCTGACCTAAAATAGTACACTAGCAGTATCTACCCATGAACTGCATGGCACATATTGCACTTCCTCCTGCAGCTGCACACCCAGTTTTTCATAAACTTGCTTCTTCACCAATGCAATGAGAGCCTGCATGTCTTGTGACCTTGCTGCACCATCATTAACAAGAAAGTTGGCATGCTTCTCTGACACCCTGGCTGCCCCTATGGACATTCCCTTCAACCCGGTTGCATCTATCAATGCACCTGCTGACTCACAGCCTGTTCCTGGGTTGCGGAAAACACATCCTGCACTCCTCTCTGCGACTGGCTGTGTCCTCCTTCTCCTGTGCCATTACCATTGTGGCAGTCAGTGTGAGAATACTGCTCTGAGGACTGTATAGATGACACCTTCTTACACTAGCCTACTGTGGGTTGTACAACAAGGGATGTCAGGTGCTGAGTTGCAGTTCCTACGCCTATAACATGCATAACAGAAAGTAGAAGGAAGGTACCTGTCCAGAAAAAGTTTCTGTCGTTGTCTGGCATTTGGACATGGTGTCAGCTGAAAAGTGGCAGCCACAATTGCAGCTACGTGTTTCATCTTCTGAAATGGAGATGTGCGATAAGAATATGCTAGCTCCTCTCTTTCTTTAGATAGGGTGCACCAGTCTCCACTACTAGTGACAATTTCAACAGACTGCAACACATCCGCTGTTTCCTGCACTAGCCCACTAAAGATTTTGGTTGGAAACTTCAACCACATCATACATATAAGATTGCAGAGAAATTTCCAAAACAATGCTTTAAAGATAACACAACAAAGAATGCAATCACAAACCATTACACAAACATCTGCATGCTGAGTTTCTATTGTATTTCTGGAAGCATCAGAAAGACTCAGCCATGATGTTGGCTAGCACTCAAGAGACATAGCCAATCAGAAAAGCCCATAGTATCCTCTGTCAAGCTGCGAAAAGTTTGTAAGGCTAATGCAACCACATATCCAGAATTCAGAATCTTAAGAGGCAGCAGCACAATTTCAGCAACTGGCTCTCAGACATGCCACTACCATTTTATAAAAGTCTCCTGCTGGAAAGCAAAACTCCTCTTTGTGCTGATATTTCCCTAAGCAAACCAACCTAGAAAATCCAAGGCTCACACACACCTGCCCATCAGCACCAGCATTCATGAAGATGGCACCGCCCACTGTACCAGGAATGCCACTGGCAAACTCAAGCCCAGAGAAGCCATCACGGGAGCAAAGCATGCCCAAAATATTGAAGGCGTGACCACTTCCCACTCGATAGATTCCACTGTCCAAGACTTCCACAAAGTTGATGCGATTGAGTATGATGCAGCCATCAAATCCTCGATCATCAAACAAGCAATTTGATCCCTTGCCTACCACAAACCATGGTATGTTGTGATTCTGACAGTACCTGTCACAATGCACTACAGCATCAGCTGTTCTGCAAAACACTTCCCACTCCTCCTCATCTCCTCCACATCCCCCACTAACAGTAAACTGGTTTCTGAACAAGATGATATCTCTGTACCAAGCTCCTCAGCAAACCTATTTCCAAGCAACTCTTTCTCCTCTATGCATTCATTACCAATGCATAATCTTCGTTTCCATGATCTAAATCTTCGATGCAACAGCTCATGACCAACATTTGTTAAGGCAAGCCCTGATTGCAACAGAGTACTTTGGGTTTCCAATCTTAGAAGAAGGACGCAGCAGACCTAAGGGCTGAGGCCAGTTGCAGAGGATCATGCACCTCCAAATAGAGCTTTGCAGGGCCGCCTATTCCCCAGCTGGAGATTTCGCTCAACAGCTTCCCGTGTGAGAAGCTAGGAACATCATCATCATCCTCTCCTAATCCTCCGGCTTCCCCCTTCTTCCCTCCTTCGTCTCTTCCTAATCGTGAGCTACTACTAAGCCTTTCCTCCTGCTTCACATGAGGTACACTTGAGCACGCAGCAACATTCCATGCCCTAGTCTCCTCCTTATACCTCACTCTTTCCCGCTTTCCTCTCACGCGCCAACTTAGCTTCCTCGTGAGGACGTTCAATCGTTTGCCGTCGGAGACAGGGCTGTAAAACAAGATGGAGTAGTCGACAACATTGCTGCTAGGGCCGGCCCAACAACCCCTGTACATAGCGAAACCTGCTGCCATGCTTCGCGTCCCGGAGCTCAGACCCCGAACTTTCTCATCAAGCTCCACCTCATTGCATGCCCCTTGTTTGGCTACTACTATCACTCTCAGTTGCAGCTGCAAAGAAGATAATGGAGAAAGGTGGAAAAAGTAGCAAACATGTGTCTCGTCTCCCACATGATCATCCACTACAATAGTACAAAGCTCAGATCTCGAGTTTGCTTCTATACCTTTTTCCTGTACAAGATAGGGAGAGAGCGAACAGAAGAAGAGAAGGGAAGGGAAGAGTCTGTTGCAAGGATAACATCTCACGGAAAAAACACAGAAGTCCTCTGCGAATGGAATTTGATACAAAAGATGTGTTGCTTACTTTGAAGAAAAACACGGGAGGGGAGATATTTACGCGAGTGAACGGATTGAATATTTCCGACACCAGCGTGGAGATGTACATGTATTTTGGATAAGATAACGAAGAAGCTCATCATTTCAAAGACGCGAAAAGCTCATCTTTACTTCGCTCGTTCTACGTACACACGCGCGCGCCTTTCTCGCTTGAATGTGTATATGAAAGAGCGAACACAAAGACGCAGTAACGATCTGGAACAAAACACAGAAAAGAGGAAAAAGTTGAGAGAATCTTGTACGTACATACAGCCGGAATCGAATTCTCTCGGTCACTATCTGGTTCTGCGTTCCACGTGCGAAATCCTTTCAGCTTCCACTTGTGCAATCACTACTGCCCGGTGTGATTGCACGGATCTGCAAAAGAAGATTATGCTACAGGAAGCAAAACGATCTCAGCGATCATGCCACGAAGAATCTTGCATCCGCATGGATCTGCGAAAGGAAGATTTCGCTACAGAACAAAAACAAGTCTCAGTAATCATCATGGCATACAGAATCTTGCTTTGATTTGAGTCTGTATGCCATGATCACTGAAGAGAACTAGAGGGTTGCTTATTAAAGAAAAACTCCTTTTTGGAATTTTCAAAATGATTTTGCTTCAGGTCTTGTAAGTGGCGAGCTTCTTGTAAGCCCACTTGTTCATAGTCTTTCCCTGTTTTCCTTTCATTTAGTTTTTCTTTCCCTTTTTAACAGTCTGCTTCTTTTTTTTTCTCTCTTGTCCTTGTTGTTGTGGCATGTTGCTAGCCAGTACTATGGCTGAGTCTTCCTCCTGTTGCTTCCGGAATTGCGACTGGCACTTTGTTTCATACTGGTGTTTGTTTTCTGTTTTTTGTTTGTCTGTCTTTCCTTGTTTGGTTCTTTCTATGGCTTCCTGAGGAAGTGTTAACCTTGCTGTTTTTCCTTCATCATGAGAATGGAGATTTCTCTATTCTTATGAAAGATATATATGTTCTGCTGCAATTGTAGACAAAACATCAATGCACTAAACTGGCAATCTGAGAAAATACATGTCATGGGATGTTGTTGGTGGGGAAACAACAGTCCATCCGTTACTATGCAAAATCATGGTTGCCAGCACGCACAATTGTAGCTGAGTCAATTGCATCAAGGAAGGAGGGAGATGAGACTGGTGAAATCATGGTTCTCAAGCAGTTCTGCCCAGTAAGCATTGTTTTCAAGCCAAACAATGTGACATTATGCAGTTGTCACCAGCCAAGTATTAAACTGAATAATACTGTGTATGAGATAAACATGGTTTGATAGGCTGCATATTCATATCATCATCATCATCATCATCATCATCATCTACACAACAGTTTGGTCATAATTCTGTAATCTGTGCAATGGAAAAGTCTGACTCAAATCCTGATATTTTCCTGGTGTTTTTATACAGTGGAAGCAACATCTTGCAGAGCTTGAAGAGGAAATGAAGCTTGAGCCAATGATCAAATATGTCCTTTATGAGGATGATCGAAGTAAGCAATGGAGAGTGCAAGCAGTGGCCATAGCACCAGGGAGATTCGAAAGCCGCCTTCCATTGCCAGTGGCATGGCGAGGTCTCCGGGATGAGGAACTTTCAAAAGAAGCCAGCATTGAGGGCTGTGTGTTTGTGCACATGAGTGGATTTATCGGCGGGAATAAAAGCTTCAATGGTGCCCTCACTATGGCCAAGAAGGCTTTGAGAATTCAGCCACAGCTGATCTAGGGAATTGACATTTTTCCTTCTTTTTACATGATTGCCTTTTTGTTACACAAACATTCAAAGCTTACCAATCTTTTTGGGTCTCAAGTTCAACCACTTGCTGTTTTTGTTTGCTTTTTCAAATGCCGATGTTCAGAGTAGTGTGATGAGGTATGAGGGTGTCTAATAAACCTGCCTGCCAGTTACATTTGTCAAGAGAAACATTAAAGATGCCTCGAACACTTTGTATTTGGATCCCACTTATCTAGTAAGACTCTTACTAATTGGGTACAGAATCTGATGCATGAGTCACCTAAACCATAACCCATCTTGACACAAGGGAGGAAATTGTCTTACACCTGACTGTCTCCTTTTCAACGTTGTCTCTCAATTTTTGAAAGTCTTTAGTTTTTGTTATTGCTGTCCTTCATTGTTGGAATTGTTTACATGTAACAAGGATCTTACATGTAGATCTGTGGAATGCAAATCAAATTTTGACTTGTTGCTTTGACATTTGATAGGGTTTTAATTCTATCTTTGCAACATGGTTTTCCCAATTTGTTTGTAAATTGAGCTGCATTGGATTTATGACAAATATCATAGCAAACCATTGTGGATTGCAGCCCTGCCACTACTACTATAGCTTCTAGTGTCAAAATTTGAGATGCCTGTGTTGGGGACACCTCATTCCTTCTTTCCCACACTTGTGGTCCTGTTTGAGTCTTGCAAGCTTGGTCATAGATTCTTTTGAGCTTTCTAGTGTGAGAATGAGAAGAAAGCATGGAGCATAAGAGGGTTTGAGCACCTCAAGTTTTGCACTCTACCTGTGCTGCATTTGTGGGAATAGTTTGTTAGGCAATCAACTTAGTTGCAATTGCCTTGTAAGTGTGAGATACGGCTGAAACTATTTCCCAGGGAGTGCCATCTTGCAGAACTTTGAGTGTTGACTATTGGCTAAGGGATGATCATTCAACAAGTCTTGATGCTCATCAATAAGATTTAGTTGCTCAAGGTCAAGAAACCAAAGGGAATGTTGTGACCATAAAATCCTTGCAATTTCCTTTTTTTTTGTTTCGTTGCTACATTGCTTGGTTGCTTGGGTGGTTAAAAATGATGTATGAAGAGGGAAGCAAATAGCTTCTTTGATGAGCTCTAATGATTTGCAAAATTAATGTCAGTTAGACCAACCAAGAGGAGACAGGCAACACTTGAAGGCCACACACCTTTCCACTTTGTACCTTTGGATTCCTTCATAACAGAGGATTAACAATAACTCCCTTTCATGCCATTGTCTAAGAGAGCTCTTGTATTTGATGAGAGTAGCATGCACCATGTCACCCAATCTACACATATTACCCCAAGTGTAAGCATAGAGTAGTATGCTTGTGTTGATGGTGATGATGTCAAGGGCTTGAATTTTGGGAGTGGTGTGAGACAGATTGTCTTAGGTCCCAAGCATAAAAGGTTCCATGTCAAGTTTATCCACTTGGAGTAGACAACAACATCTAACCAACTTCTTGGTGAGAGTTCACATGCATGATCTTGGGGCTTCAATGCCAAGTGTCAACCTTTGTGAGAACTTGCACATTGAGATCAAGCCTTTGCGAGTCAATTGTGAAGCTCATGAGGCTCTTTGCAAACTTGTTATCTCCCATATGATGACTGCTAGTTTAGCAAAGGAGAAAACATTGACAATTTTTTTGAGATCCTCACATAGGCAAAATCATAGCAAAAAACCTATACACAAGGTGCTTGCAATAAGTTATTTTTGAAGAATGCAATTTGGTGCAAAATTGATGCACTAAACTTGATTTGGCCAATTGCTTTAAGGTTTTAAAAAAAAGAATTAAGACAAAAAATATTTTGATGAAGAAAGGCTTTTGCAAACTTAGCACAAAACACTTAACAAGTTGGGAAAAGCTCAAGGTGCTTCAATGAGTAGATTTTTGTGCATGGAAGGTTGGTGCAAAGTTGGCACAAAGCACTCAACATTGGGTGTTAGGGTAAAATTAGTGATGACGATAGATTTTTTCCACTACCTCAAAATTGCAAACTTGTTGCAAACCACCCAACAAGCCTCCATATATTTAAAATGCTTATAGTGAAAAGAAAATTTAGGATGGAAATTAGGTGTAAAACCCAACAATGGTTGTTGAAGAAAATAAATGATGGCAACATATTTGTTTGGGTTTGAAAACAACATGCCTTGAATACTAGGATGTCTTCACTTTCTCCTTGTTACAAAATATCCTTTCAAGTCTATAAAATACACTATTTTGAGAAAACCCAATTGTGAAAAAAAAATCATTTAAAATAATTTTCAATGATGAAAATAATTTTAAATCCCATAACGTGTGTTTTGTTGATCTGAAAATTACAAAATGAAAAATGTACACATTGCCTTGTCAAGGGTCTTTCTCAAAATTGACACCTAACTAAACTGAAAAAAAATCATTGAGAAAAATCATTGGGATTGTGCAAATTGATAAAAGATCAAAATTGTCAAAAGTTCATAATAATGTTTAAAATTGAAGGTGTTCAAGCTTAGAACATCACATTGTTTATTGAGATGAAAAATCAATTGACTATGAATGTCACTAAATGCATCTATAAACTTCAAAACCATTTTTGAAGCACAAAAACATTGCATAAAATCTCATCTCAAAACTAGAAAACAAATACATGAAAAATAAAAAACAATGGTGATTTAAACCTATTCAAGAGGAGAAGAAGAATGCAAAAAATATATTTTCCAACAAGAGGATAATAATTATATAAGCCAACAAGCTTCTATTCATGCTTTCCAATCTATTTGCTAATACCATTCAATCCATGTGATGCTTTAAAACCAAGTCAAACAAGTTCAGCTTTGTGGTTTAAGTGTATTCAACTAGTTCAGAGTAACAATGGAGTGAAATCCCATTTTTGTGAGAATGTTTTCAATCCAAGAATTTGAACAATGATTTGAGATTCCAAGGCATTATATAAAGGCAATATTAGATTTCTTTTCAAAATTTTCCCCTTTTTTGAATTTTTTTCTTCCTCTTTTTTTTTCTTCTATCTATTTTAAACTAAGAGGCCAATAGATTAACTTGTAGATCAAAATGGTTAGAGGCAAGTAGGAGTGGTGTGAACATAACTAAGTTTGGAATGATGGCAAAACCCATGCCACAATTTGATATTCAAATCTAGGAGGTTCAGTTGAAAGGGGTTTAGGGGTTAAACGCCTTACCTAATATTGCACCACAATCACATTGACCTTTGAAATCGTACAAATTTTGAGCACATTTAGGCCTTTTTTGGGTAGGGAATTAGATTACTTTTTAATTCAAGATATGGATTTCTATTCCCCAAAATTTTTGGAAGTTCACATTTTTGAAGTATGGAACTAGAATTTTACAATTTTTGAAGCACAAAATTATGAATTATAAGGAGCTTCAAGTGGTGGTGATTTGTGTGATTCAATTTTGTGAATAGTTGGATGTTTTATAATGATTTAAAACATACTTTGGAGCTTCTTCTTATTGGATTTCTTATCTTTTTACTACCAAATAATAAATTTATTTTATATATTTCATTTCAAGATTAAAATATTTTAAACATATTTTTTTAAATCCTTCATTTCTTTTTGCAAATATTTTTCTTTCATAACACTAAATCCCCAAAATTATGTGCTTTTAAAAAATAATATAATTGTGCTTGCCAAAATAGTATGCTATAACTAGCACACTAGGGAAAATGTAAAAATTCTAGGGCACATTTCAAATATGTTGAGTTTCCTTTGGAAATTGAAAATTGAAAATTGATTTACTATTGTATTGAATAATTAATATAGGTTTGAAAAATTGTTGACAAATGGGGAAATTGTGGTTGTAGGTGAAATTACTAGCAAATTGTGAACAATTGGAGGTGGGAACTATTGACCACAACAAACAGAATGGACAACAAAGAACTTATATATTCCCAAAAGACAATGTTATTAGTGAATAAGGAGAAAAGGTTAGCTTTTGCTATTATAGTATTATTTTTATATTATTATTATTATTAAATAAATTTGGGGTTTTCTTAATGAGTAGAAAATGTGATAATGCCCACACATTAAAAATGTAGTCAAGTACAATGAAATTATTAAAAATGTAAAATAATAACCATCAAGGTTATTAATTTCATGTTTATAATGTTTTGTACCTAACATTATAAAGATATTTTATTTATTAAAAAATTATCTCCCTATGTTTTTCACATCTGGAGTTGTATTTTGTAATGATAAAACACTTTTCAATACATCAAAGGAGATGTAGTTAAATATAATAACACTATAAAAAATGTGAAGTAATATCCATTTAAACTATTAGTTTCATATTTATTAAGAGATTGAATGTTTATGTTTATTAGCATATGAGGTTGTATTTCTTAATAATAAAACATTTTTCCATACATCAAAAGAAAAAGAAAGTTCCATTATTTGATATTCAATTTATTTTTCAATTCAAAATTTGAATTTTTATTATTTTTACATAATCAATTAAACAAATTCTTTTTGTGTTAATAAATGGTTTGTATAGTGTGCATGTAGGGCCACATATGGTTATATTCACATGCTTATTATGTTCAACTAGTTGGAATGGTCACATGTAAATAATTGATCATAATGAATTGAAAACTCATAAAACCACATTATGTTAAAGAGGAATAGTAGAAACAAATGAGGTGATGATGTATGTCAACAAGGATATGTGTCTCCAATTACTTATCAAGGTAATCTTTAATATATTATTGTTCCCAAGATAATGGTCTATTGATTTTTTATTTTTTAAATTAAGTACTTTGAAAAAAGTCATCTAATTATTTGAAAATGTGTGCAGGTGTTGATCCAAGTTCTTCAATTGAAGTCCTACATATTCAAGATGTTATGAAAATCATACAAGAGCAAATGGAGCTTGGTTTTGATATACCATTGTGTATCAAAATAGTTATAAAGGATTAAAAAATGTTAGATTTTAAATAAGTCAGAAAGGGGTTCGCCCAAGATGAAGAACTTAGTAAAAGTGTATAACTTTTTGGTTCTATGTTTTTAATGGATGATGATAGTGTTGTGGGAATCATTTGTCATAAAGCTATTCTTGAAAAGGAAGCAACAAAATACGATGGTAAAGTGTTATGGCTTTATTGAAATGATGGTTACATTGAGAAATCCGAATTTAAAATATCTTATTTAATAGTAATGTTTGGATGGAAATGGGTAGAAGATTTTTGTAGGTAAAATAATCGAGCATGTATATTCATTTGAAATTATAATCACTTGTGATGATTTTTTTTAAAAATAAAATTGTAAATTTTCCAACAATAAATGAAATAGGTACATGCACAATAATAAAAAATTCAAGTTAATAGTGATGTTAAACCAATGGCAGTTAAACTTGAGATTTTTGCTTCCAATTTACAAATACGTTTTTTTGTTATATTGTTCAATTTTTCCAAAAATGTGTTGATGAGGCGGAAAACCTTCATAAATCTAGTTAAGGTTTAGGAAGAATTAAGATGGCCAAAATGTTAAACCCTTACTTAGGGTTTGTATCAAAAGAAGTCCTCAATTCAGATAGGTTTCTAAACCTTCACATTAGAGTGCAATTATATTACGGTTAAAGTACATTCCAATTAAGACCTAGATAACATATGTATGACATGTTGGTAGAACTAGGATGCCTAGTAACTAAGAAGTAGCCATACTTAGTCTAAGGGTGGAGCAATTGGACCAATTGAAACACAAGAAACCTAGGAGCCATAACCTAAGGTATGTTTTCTTTGAACCTAGCTCTTGTTCCTACGTAGTACGTAGAGCTTGTACTTGTTAAAATAGTGTAATCTAACAACCAAGTATGATAACAATAACTCGAACATTGAGCCAATAAATGTTGAATTTTTAAGGGATTAATTGGAATGGAGCTATGGTTGGTGTGGATGGGTTTTTGGGTTTGTAGAAGGCAAAAAAAATGGCCAATGCTTAGGCCCGAGGCTATGTTCTAGTGCCACAAAAGGTGGGGCATTTAGTGGGGGAGGTAGTATACAATAGAAATAAATTGGGAAAAAACAACCACCATTTATAACTATATTCTAGTAGCAAACAACATTTGCTATTAAAAATTGCTTAATTGTATTAGACAAGTAGTAAAAAAACTAGTTGCAAGTGTGGATGAAATCAATGTTCAACAAAATATTTCACCATATGTATATTATTGTATGCCATCTGTATATTACCATAAAAGTTAGGACCTTACATATTGACATGTGGCAAATGAAAAAGGTTTAAAAATCGTTTTAAAAATAGATGGTGGATCTTCATCATCTATTTTTAATGGTTTTAGATTGTGACACATGGCATAATACTAGTATGCCATGTAACATTTTTGAATTTTGGTCAACATAAATTTAAATAAATATTTAGGTGGGTATGTGGGAGTAGGTAGGTAGGTTGAACTAGGTAAGTAGGTAGGTAGGTAAATATTTCTAATTTCTTTTGGGTTTAACTTTTAGGGTTAAATTTTTTAAAGGGTCAAGATATTTTGATTGGCTCATCTCAATTAACATGTTTTCTTTATACGAAAGTTTAGAACAAAGCCTCTTCATTATATAGTTCTCCAAATGGAATCAAAGGATAAAACATATAGGATAAAAATCGAAGTTGCAACAAAGTTTATCTCATGTATTTTGTCTTCATTTTTAATTTTGTAAGTTATATAACTAAGTATATAAGTAATTAACTAACTATTTAGCAACTAAATAATAATATAAATAAATAAATAAATAAATATTTTAGTTATTAATTATTGATAAATAATTCATATATATATATATAATATATGACTGAAATAACAATTAATTAACCAAATTATTACTTATAATTTTTCATTAATATTAGTTATATATATATATATATAAACTAAGTAATTAATTATTTAATAAGAAAAAATATCAACTAATACTTATGTAATAATCCATTAACTAATTCATTTAGTTATCAATTATTAATTCATATTCATATATAGAA
>Ga0209208_10006941_pt1 | contig 15534 bp, 7 predicted proteins | sample S1TSphfallax_3_FD_187694 | JGI IMG/M metagenome (GOLD analysis project Ga0209208, IMG submission 187694) | Host-associated microbial communities from peat moss isolated from Minnesota, USA - S1T2_Fd - Sphagnum fallax MG (SPAdes) (version 2) | ecosystem: Host-associated > Plants > Peat moss >...
CCTAAAAACGGAAGCCTGAAGTTGAGATTTTCATAGAAGTCTTTTGCCAAGATCTCAAGCGTCTCAAGCTTCAAAGGGGATGCACAAACGCCAAGGATCTCCTTAAAAATGGTTACAAGTAAAAAACCCAGTCTTGTAATTCCTCACTAGGCCAATGGCCATTTCGGATTCCATAGGAAAGAAGATGGAATCGCAATTGCTGCCCTTTTTTAGCCAGAAATTACAGTTCATCAATTCTATTCCTTCAACCTCCAGGAGTCGATTGTAGGAACGTTGACAACATATAATAATGCACAAACAAAAAGGGGAGGTATTGAGGTGCTGGAGAGTGGCAGCAGAAAAGCAGCCATGTGGCAGAGGATGTCAAGGTGGCAATGAATACAGCTGGGATTTCCGTTTGTCTTTTCTGATTGACTTGGTTTCTTTGTTGGCAAGGATGTTGTGTTTAGATTCATTATAGAGTATCGTAGCTTAATGGATTTTGGCCCCTAGGTAGTTGGTCTATTTTTATATGAGGATTTTTGAAACATTATATTTCGGCTTGTGTTGAAACTTGAGATTAGTTATAGAGTTACTGTATCTTGAAGGATTTTGGTTTCTTTTAGAGGATGTTTTGAAAGATTGTATTTTTTCATGGTGAAATATTTGAATCTGCATAATTCTTCTTTTGCCTTAAGATACTTTTTAATGTAAATGGCAAGGCCACAGTGTGACTGACACACCCCTTGTTATTCCTCTTGGCTTGTATCTGAACATTTGTCAAGTGTATCTGGTTTTTGTCATGGAGAGATTTTGAAAAGCTTTTCTTTTGTAAATTTTTGTGAAGCTTAATCTGGCTATGTCATAGAGATTAGGCGAAACCCAATTTGTACTTTTGCCATGGAGATTAGGTGAGCTTAATCTGTATTTTTGCCATGGAGAAGTTTGTTGGGATGGGACTCATTCCTTGTTCTGCTCTCTCATGGAAATTTGGTCAACTTGAACTACAGTTTGTTTTAAAACTATTTGAAGAGACAACCCCTTCCTTTTCGATTTACACTCCAATTCCATGAATTGCTATCAATTGCCTTGCAGTCAAAATTGCAGAAACTCAAGAAGTAGAAGCAGCTAGGTGAGCGCCATTACCAAACACAAGCCTACCACCAAACAACCCCATGGCACAAGGTGTAGCTGGTAACCCTTATCTTTGAGTGTTCAAAATCATGCCTATAACTAAACAATCGGTTTGGAAAAAATATGTTTGGTTTAGGGAAAACTTCCAAACATAATTTTATTTTATTTTTTGTTAATGAGTGTGAAAGGGTATCATTCATTAAAAAATTAAAAAAATGTTTCACATGCAATGGTGTTTGGTAATGGGGTATGAGTAACAAGTGATCATAAAAGCAAGGCACATATCGAGTTACAACTTTGAATGTTTGGAGTTTAAACTTTGAGCATTTGGGTGCAGGTCTAATTTTAAGACATATTTAATTTATTTTGGACTTTACAAAAGTCCAAAAATACCAACACATGATTTACACCATGCAAATAATGAGACTTTCAATTACAAATATGACCTAGCACTACAAGAAATCATGGTTTATTTTATTAGAAAATTAAACCAAGAACTAGTCATATTGACATCTAGTCAATTTGACCACTTAACCATACTACACAAGTCAATTTGAACATGTCCAACTTGACTTGTGATTTTTTTCACTAACCATAAAATGATGTTTTTTACTAGTCAAATTGGACAAAAAAATTGGGTAGCCAAAAACATTAATTAAAAAAATAGCTCAATTTGTAAATATAAAAATGTAAATAGTAAATAAATAATAAGTATTTAACTACCCACCCACCCATGACCTACCTACCCACCATGGCCTCCTACCTACCTATCCACAAACCACCTAGGTACTATAAATTTATACACATGTACTATATATATATATATATACTCCACATAATACATGTTGGACATAATACATGTTGGTAAAGAGGATTGTATCTTGGTCTCCTTAATTCCACACCAATGTCTTGGCCATCGAACCACCCCACCACTTTGTAAAACAACATGATACCAAATGGATTTAACATGTATTCATGAATTTTTTTGTCAATGTGTATAACAACATTTGAACTTCATTTTTTTCATAAGTAGGTTAGTGGGTACCTAATTAAGTAGATAAGCAGGTACAAATGTCTGCCTATTTACCTATGTTTTTAAATGTTCATCTATGTGGTAGGTAAGTAGGTAGGTAAGTACCTTAGTAAGCATAGGAAGTAAATTAAATAACCAAATTAATATGACCAATTTAATTAAACATGGCCATTTAATATGACCGATTTGACTGGGCCATGGGCATCTTGATGGACCATTTAAAAATTTGTCTTTATTGACTAAATTTACAACTTAACACTTAGTCAAAATGGTCACTTCAGTCAAAAACACCAACCAAAAAAATCATGTGTCTTTCATGACCCATGCATTTAATCAAAGTGAACATCCTTTTGGTCATTGTGAACATTTTAGTCAAGTTGAACTTTTTGAAAAACCATGATTTCTTATAGCGTAGTGGCCACCAAGTTGTTCACTGCAACAAAAGATTTCAAAAAAACAACAAAAAACAAATAGGTTGAACATCCAAATCACACCTTGTGGCCACTAAATCTTTAGCCATAGAAAAAAGTTTAAAACAAATAGCAAAATGCATCTTTACATCCATCATCAAATTACACCTTATGGCCACTAAATCTTAACTATAGAAAAAATCTATAACAAGTAATAAAATACATCTTTACATCCATCATCAAATTACACCTTGTGGCCACCAAATTTTAACAATAGCAAAAAATCTAGAATAAGTAACAAAATGCATATTTACATCCATCATCAAATTACAACTTGTGGCCATCACATTTTTGACCACAACCAAAAATAAGATGGAAGGATTAACATAATAAAATTAACAGAGATCAACAAAATTTATTGAAAACTTAAAATACAATTTGAAATTTGAAGTAGGCTAATGCCTAGCTTGTTGATAACTCTTACTGCAAACGAAATTAAAAAAGTAAAAAATTCCAATGGACATATTAGTGGAATAAATAAAACATATATATGACATACAAATTGAACTTAATTGCCAATTATAATATTATCATAAATGAAAGACTACTTTAAACAACCTTAAAACAATGCAAATCTTAAGAATAAGGTCAACTCCTCCTTGTCTTCGAACTTTTGTGATGTCCATGGTCAAATATGCAATTATATTTGTGTTATCTCAAAATAAGTATCTTAATGGCAAACATTGTTTTTTCCCTTTCAATGCTGCAAATGTCGTTACATAATCTACGAACAACAAGCATAACCATCTATAAATAAAACTCAATGCCAACAAAAGAAAACATAAAAGATAATTTTTTCAACATATAAGATAAGAAATGACCTAAAAGATGAAAAATAAAAACAAATGAAATCATTTTAAATGCATACCTAAAGAAGGTCGAGCATTGATAGGATCAACATTGTCACAATTCATATATTGCATGAACCAAGAATAATTTTGTGAAGAATTTAAATGATATTTACAATATTTGACTAAAACATCATAATGATCTTGAATTGTGCTCATCAAAGGTAATTTAATTAAGGTTGGCCACAAATGAAATGCCAAGTCCAACAATTGCACCTTACTCTTTGATAATAGCTCACCTTTGAAGGACTCCAAAAAAAGACCACTCCACTTTGCATTTCAAAATGTTTTACTAGTTTCATCATCAATCAGCAATGTTTGATCTTCCTTCCCATAAGATTACCCATGGCAATCATAGTGCACACGCTTCAAATGCTTCAAATAATAATAAGACCTTGGAACATTATTTGCATCTAGATTAAAATCTAATTGATCCACGAACATATTTGGAATCAACATTGGAAGAACCTTGAACACATCCTCCAATTTCACACAAGACTAAATTATGATGTAAAACTTTTCAAATGCATGAACCAAAAAAAAATTCATTCCAACTTTCACTTCAACTTTGCCTTTGTCAATATTTCTTCTAAACACTAAAACAATCCCTTGTAGAATAGTAGATTGAGGGTAATAGCAAAGTACACCATTCAAGTTTTTAATTAATAACTTTTTGGGCCCTGAAGGTCCACGAATGTAGACGCGAACACAAATATATACCTTCGTTCACTTAGGCTCATTGTGAACGAATCTTGAATTACAAAAAAACCAAAACAAACCCCAATTAAACGCACGTAGTACAAAATATTAGGGCGTTATGCATACCTTCAAAATTTTACTCATGATCAAATGATAATGTGAAATCAAGAATATTGTTGTCGTGTTATCAATTTGAAAAAAAGGGGTGTTTTGCAACTAGCTTTGTAACTCAATTTTTGAATTGCAAAGGACACTTACAACTCATTGTATTTATATGTTGTGACTGTTAATGGACAAGTTGCATGAATTGCAAAATTACAATTCATCGTATATATGATGCAATTCATTACAACTCAATTGTGATTCAATCAAAACAACTCATTTTCAACTAGTATGCAACTCCATAATAATTGCACCCATGATGTCATGTTGACGTCATTAATTATCATCCATATATTAAAATCTAACACGTGGCATTATGAAGATTTTTTGACATAATTTGTTTTTCAAAATATTGATTTCCATTGTCCATTATGATTATTAATGATGGTTTGAGATTGTGACATGTGGCACAATTGAAAATTGCCACATGGCATATTAATTGTATTTTGAAATAAAAATAAAAATTATTTTAATAATTAGGTAGGTCATACATAACCATAGGTAGGTAGGTTGGTAGGTCTTAACACCTACATACCTACGTATTTACCTAAGACCTACCTACCTACCTACCTATGTAAGTAGGTAGGTAAGTAAATAAGAAAGCACAAGACTAAGTGCACTAAAGAATAACCATGAATTTATTTTTTTTATTTTATATTTTGCCTTTAGGTTAAACTTTTTAAAGTTCATCCCAAAATGGCACATGTATTTTAATGTGAAATAAGAAAACAAACTTATTTTATATCATTTATAACATGGGATTCAAAAACAAAGCATATGGGTTAAATCTTTTAGTTGTTCATTAGTTGCAAATTAAGTTGCAAATATAACACTTAAGTCTCAAGGCAGGCTAGATCCAAGGGGAGGTCTCCATTGTTTTCAATTTTTTAGCAAAACTTGAACCCCTTTTATTGGTGCATCTGGTGCACTAAAAATCATCAAAAATGGAATAGAATTGAGAAAGTTATGGCCCCTCAAAGTAGAGGGGGTCAAAAATTCAAAAAAAACAAACCACCAAATGTTACAAAGGCTAATTCCAAAACACCAACAAAATTCCTTGTATGTTGTTTTAAAATCCTTGTATGTTGTTTTAAAATCCTTGTATGTTGTTTTAAAATCCTTGTATGTTGTTTTGTTGCTATTAGAATTAAAAAATGATTTGTAAAATTTTAAATGGCACTCTTATAACACTTTAAATCATTTAATATGAATAAAAAATAAGAAAGTTATGCGGTTTGAAAGTAGGAGGGGTCCAAAGAGACGTAAAAAGAAAAAAATACATGTTTTGTAAATTGGAAAGCTTATTTCTTTTCTTGTTATTTTTTCATTATTCATTTTCCTTTATAATTCAAAGATGATTTTTAAAAACTTGAAGTAGCAGTCCCATAACATTTTAAATCATTCAAAATGAAACACATATGATGAAGATACAAATAATTGATGAATATGTGTCCTTATTAAGTTATAAGTAATTTTATTATAGTCATAACATAGTTGAACAATAGTACTTTATTAGTGGTGCACTAATGGTCATACTAATTGTATCAATGGGAATCATAATCGAAAACTAATTACAAATGTATATCATAATGGGTGGTGGAAATGTGGACATGTGGCATGATCGCATGTATGTACATTGTATACTAATTGCAACATAGTTGTTACTTTAATGACACATTTATAATAGTAATTACCACATGCAACTACAATGCAACTCTTGAAAAAGTCAAACATGGTTGACTACATATGTATGTACAATGTGTATAAATCATTGAATAGAAGACCTATTTTCAACTCACTTGCAACTATAATACAACTAATTAATTTTATGATGTGGCAATTTATCTATTAGTACATCATATTTTTAAAAGGATAGTTGCACAACAATTGTAATACCTAAAGGATAGTCATATAACAATTGTATATGAGTTGTTTTTTGAATTTTAGTTACAAAGTAATGTGTTTTGGTAAATGTAATTTCTCATAGTGTATACAACAAGTTGACCTACCCTACATTAAAAAATTATTTCAAGAAAACATAATGTGTGGGCACCTAGTGACATTACAACATATCAATAAAACAACAATAGAAAGTTGGAATTAAACACACGCAACAAGATCCTAATGGCCATTAAGCTAATTCCAACAAAACCTTGGCGACCATTAGGCCACATCCAACAAAACCCTGGTGGCCACCAAGCCAAATCCAAGAAGACCTTAACGACCAACAGGCCAATTCCAACAAGACCTTGGCAGCCACCAAGCCAAATTTAACAAGACCCTAGCAGCCACCAAGCCAAATTTAACAAAACCCTAGCAGCCACCATGCAAGATCCCATAAGACCCTAATGACCATTATGCTACATCCAATAAAACCTTAGCGGCCACCAGGCCACATCCAATAAAACCTAACGCCCACTAGGCTAGATCCAACAAGACCTTGGCGACCACCAGGTAATATATCTAAAAGTCTTCTAACTGATTGCCACAAAATTAAATATGCATAATTTATAATACATGAACTAGTAATACCTTATTTACATTTAGTAATAGTCAAACAAATAGGCAGCAAACAAAAAAAAATCAACGTTGCATAGGACATAATAGATAGATAACTAAATCAAATATTCACCTCTTTTGATTTGCAAGTTTAGATTTCATCTTGTTACAAAAATTATCATTACATTTAGAAAAACAAGGTTTAGCCAATTTTCTCATATTGAAGGTCGAAAGGAAGAACATGCCTAATCCTCTTGAAAGGATTACACTCTACAAATTTACAAGCCTACATTCCGAAATGCAAGGCTTCCAAGGAAAATGGTTCTGAAAAAGTAATCACCATCTACTTGGGACCTGTAAAATGTCTCAAGAAAAATGGCATTAAGAGGAAGATTAAATAAACTCTTGTAAAACGTTTCATCTACAAACAATGTATTTTCATACTTCACACCCAAAAAAACATCGAAAAATGCATGTAGGTTTTGGAAAACAAGCTTTTCGAGCTTTTCAAAGAGGAAATGTTCATTTTTGAAGCATAATGCTTAATCTATTATTCTTAAAGATTTGAAATGAACATCGGTTCTCTCCTTCATTTTTCCAAGTGCTTAAAAAAAATTCTCCTCATTACAGAATACCATATGTACATAGTGAATTTTGTTGCACAACTGGAGAGGAACTCTTTCAACTCAAATTGTAAAATCATTGGCTAAGATCTTGTTGGACCCTCCCCTATTGCTACTAGTATTCCATTCAATTCAAAAATCAAATGGTACTCACTCACCTTCAATTCACTTAAATTTTTTTTCAGTAACCAAAATTTTGTTGCGATTTCATGTTATCCTTGCTGAAAATGTGGATCATATGTAAATGTGTCCTTGACATTGAAAACTCCCATGAAAATGACTACATCATCTAGTCCTATCATCTGGTTCTCCAACAATGGGGATGGATGCTGGACCTATGATTTCACAAAATGCACGCATTTAGAACAAAACCCTCACATTGAGAAAATTAAAAAGATTATTTTGGCAAATCATGGACTACTTTGAACTTTCAATGGTATTAGACAAATATTTGTTGAAAATTCATGACTACTTTGAACTCTCAAAAATATTGGACAAATATTCATAATGGCATGAAATTCAAACTCTCAACTTCCTATTGTCAAGTTCAATTCCCTTTAGTTGTATTTCAATAGTGTATTTATATTTGCCAACATTCCAATAACAATAAAGTAACTTCACACATCACAATACTTATAACAATGTTTATTAGGAGCATTTACTTGTGACTTTCTTATTTGATAATCTATTATGTATTATCACTTGCTAGGCACTAGTATATATACTATTTAAATTATATACAAAATTTGAAACATAATAAATTTGTTATTGTATTATTAACATGGATGGATCAAGTTGCCATTGTTAGAAATTTAGCATGTTGTCAATATATTATATTCAAAACATTGAGTTTCTTTTTCTCATTTTAAATGGGAGTTGTGTCATTTGGTTCTCATAGTTTACAATTTTTTATGTTTCACCTAGTGGCCACTAGGCATTCAATTATATTTGTAAAAGTTTTATGGTGTATATATATTTGAAAAGTACTAGTAAAATTAGTGTGATAGTATGATGTTGTAGTTTCATCAATTTGGCATCTCTCTTTGTTTCAAATTCAAAGGGTTGAGTCTATTGATGTTAGATGGGAGCACTAGCATTTGGCTTTCAATCACTCATGAAAATTCATAGTCTTGTCTTAGATTTGATATGAATGTTTTTAACATAATGTGTACATGGATCTTTTTTGGAGTTGTTGCTTACAAAGTTTTTTTTAATTTGGAAATAATGTAATTGAAATTTTTTATAATATGACATTCACGTAAAAAAGGATCATTAATTTGTTAAGTTTGGTGGCTATTAGGTGGAGTTCATTCCATCCACCAAGTTGTATGAAGTCCTAAATTAAAATTTTAGTCTTAAATTAATAAATACGTGTTTTTTTGTTGCAAGTTCCAAAAAACAATCACCTCACAAAGGTGTTATGGTGTTTGGCCATGAAGTAAATTTGAACAATTCCAACATCAAATTTCAAAAAATTTAGTTTGGTGGTGGGGGTCATTTGACCCAAGACGAAGAAACACACCAATTATACAAAGCAACATAATGTTTGGTTATGGGGGTTAGCTTGGCCTTTAAAAGGGTGATCATTAATGGCCAAACACCTTAATAGGAATACAATGCAAGAAGAATAGCAATGCAATTAAACAACTCCAACACATTAGGATCTTTGGATCTAGCAAATAAAGAGTTTTATTACAAAAGCAAAAAAGGACCAAGATGGGCACTTCGTATTCCTACCAAACCATCCAAAACAATATGAAGGGTCATGAACAAACTAACTATCAAACAAACAATTTTAATCTTAAGTTGAACTTTCAAGTATGTCATCCTTACCAACTTGGGTAGAAAAGCATTTCAAAACATTTGTAAAAATTTTGGTTCATACATATGAAATGAAACCAAACAAGCCAAAAGCTTTGCAACCAAATTTGAATGTCAAGCAAGTAGTAAAGATAAGGCAAGACTTAGAGTTATAAAAGCAAAGTATGTAGAAGAGCTAAAATCAAGTTAGAAGCTAGACCTAATGTTCCAAAAAAAAGAGTAAATATTAAACATGTAGATGAATCAAGGATCAAAGCAAAAATGAAAATTAGGGTTGCAAAAGTTAGATCCAAAACAAGAAAAAGAGGAAGGGTTGAATTTGAAATTAAACCTAGAAGTACAACAAGAGCCAATGAAATGGGGACTAAGATTTACAATAAGAAGTTCAAGTATTTTATGTATTCTATTGGACCCAACACTTAGGGGGGACATTTAGTGTAAAGTTTGGGATCTACGTGCATCAAATGACCATTTTTAGGGGGGGTATTAGATAATTATCCAACCTATTTTTTATCACCTTATTATTATCTAATTTTCTAATATACACATATTAAAGCCACCTTATAGGATGAAAATCCTTTAAGTTACCACACAGGATGAAAAGGGCCTAGTCTTTACATATAATCCTTTTTTACCATATTTTGATCCCCATAAAAATGATGAATCAAAAGTTGTCAAAAATTTTAGAAAGATTATATTTTAAATGTTACAATTCTAAAGTCCATCACATTCATCCATAAATGTGTCTTTACATGGTAAAAAATGACTAGGTAAGAAAAATAGAAAAAAATGATGTTGTGACAAGATTTTGGTACATCTTAAAAAAATTGCACCCTTATAATCCATTATTTTAGATTAAGTTATTAATTTTAATTATTCTATTTAACCACTTGATTTAACCATTATGTTTAGCTTAATTTTAACCATTAGTTATAACCTAGATTTAGCCATTATGTTTAATGATGTGAAATAAACAAGTTGACAAAAGTTGACCACCTTTGATGGTGTAATCCATTAGTAAGGACTTGGTTTATCATTGTGAATTTTGGGGTTCAATTTCTTATACTTACAACCTATGTGCATGTTTAAACAACTAAAGTAAGTAAGTTAGATTAATGTAGTTTGATGAGGTTAAGTTAGCTAGGCTAAGTTAATACCTGCTTACTAAAGTGCCTTTTTTTAACCTACCTAGACTCATTTACTACCTACCTACCCATCTATTAATTTTAAAAATAATAATCTAAAAAATGATTTTAATTTAGGTATAAATTTGACTCAATCAAATGGTCCATTATCTACTAATAAAATAATCAGTCACTTTGTTAGTCATTTTGCTAATAAAAATGACAAGGTTCAAATTGATTGTTTAATCATGGTAATAGATCCAATCAACTTGTCCCAATTGACAAAGTGGTTTCTTTTACACTTGTCATTTTGGGTTTCTTTAATGAAAAAACTCAGTAAAAAAACCATGAACTGTAATAGTACTATTTATTTAAACATCTATCTATCAATTGATCTATCTACCTATTTACCTCGTTAAGTACATGCTTATTTTTTTATAAAAAAATTTGAAGTTCAAAGAAACATTTTAAATGCATTTGGTATCATATTGTTTTACAAAGTGACATGTGGTGGTTTGATGGCCAAGACATTGGTGTGAAGCCAAGGAGACCAAGGTTAAATCCCCCTTACTAACACATATTACATGGAGTATGTATATATCTTGTACATATGTGTAGATGTGTAATAGATAGGTGGGTAAGTAGGTCATGGGTGGGGGGGGGATGTAGGTACTTACTATTTATTTATTATTTATATTTCTATAAAAAAATTGGCTTATTTTTTAAAATAATTTTTTTGATTGCCCAATGTTTTTATCCAATCTAAACCCAAAAAACAACCATTTTATGGTTAGTAAAAAAAAACCACTAATCAAGTTGGATGTCTTCAAATTGACTAAATGTCAAAGTGACTTGTCTTTGGTTTAGTTTTCCAATAAAATAAACCATAATTTCTTATATTGATAAACTACTACAAAACCTTTTATGATAACTTGCAAATATTGTACATTCAAAACAATTATAATGCAAATTATGTATGGAATTTAAACAAACAAGCATCCAAACAAACGAATAGTCATGAGTTCAAATTTTGGCCAAGAAAGGTTCAAACCATGTTTACATCATCATTCCCAAATCCTAGGAATGGTTGATTATGAATTGTGTAGTGAATGTAGCATGCAAATTTTTGCCAAGGTTTTACATCTTCATGAAAGGTGAAAGATTAAAGGATGATTATATCAAATTTTGCAAAACAAATAAATGTATGGCAATACCAAAAAAATGGATGTTATGTTTTTTGTTTAAGGAAATTTTTTTCTATTTTCAGACAACTTATTCTAGGTGGGATCTCTACAAACAATCATCATTTACTAATTCTAAATGAGCATGGATCCCATGTTACCCTAAAATCAATAAAACATGCATAAGCCTTTGGTTTATATATCCTATCACACCTCACATGCAATACAACCTTTAGATGTTGCTTGTTTTAAACCATTCAAAGCAACATTTAGGAAGGAAAGGAATGTACCCAAGGCTAGTAAACATTATATAAAACTAGACAAGACTTTGGCTACATGGGTGCACAAGGCTTTAGAAAGTAAAACATCAAATATGGATTCAGGGTTTTGGAATATGGCTTTTAAACACTAAAGCAATTGAACATATGAGCAGCCCTTTAGGTATATACATAACACGAGCAACAAATGATAATGAGGTAGGTGAAGATGATTATAGTTTAGACGATGAAGTTGAAGGAAACTAATATGAGAATTAATTTATTGTAACGAAGCTAAAACTATTTAAAAAACAACATCAACAAATAATCCCACATCATTAGATGAATAACCAACTCAATACTATGTGGAAATGCCTCATAACCCTATTACAAGGCCACTGAAACCAAATGGACTTACAATAAATCATACGAGGCTAATAGAAGTTAGCATAAAGGAATTGATGAATGTATAATCAACCTTGCAGATTTTAGTGAATGGTGATAATTATGAATCCAAGATTTTCCTAATGTGACCCAAGAGATCATGAAGATGTGCAACTTATTGTCCTTGCCTGACTTACCTACCTAACAAACCAAGGGCAAAAAACCATTAGTAACTATTCCAAATCACACATTATAACTTCTGATCAATACATACATATTTTACAAAAGAAGGCCATTGATAAATCATCAACAAATTTTTTTTTAAAAGTGAAATGAAAGGAGAGAGAAGAACAAATATTCAAGAAAGTTGTAGAAATGGTGACTAGGTTTGAAAAAATAACTTGTAGATTAATGGAAAAATGTGCAAGATCTAACTTTGTTTTAACTTGGACTACAAATGTTGTAAAACAAGCTAGCAACTACTATCACAACACCTTTAGAGCTGGATTTAAGCCACATCCACTACAGTATATAGGTGTTAACCTACGATTTACAACATCAATTCAATAAACATCTAGGCAACAAGTAAGAGAAAAGCAAACAACAAGAGCTCATGTTATAGCAAGGCTATAACCATCTACAAAATAAGTTAGGGACATGGGGGTGGAGGTGATTCATGAAGGTCAAACTATAGCAATAGGACCAGATGCTTTGAAAGTTGAACTATATAAAAAGGGCCAAGACTTGCAACAAGACAAAGAACTTGAGAAATCAAATTGTTGAAGTAAAACTAGGAATATGAAAGGTTGAACTATTGCATTAGGACCAAAAGCTTGAAAAATCAAATTGAAGCAAGATGAAGAGCTTGAGAAGTTGAACTAAATAGGGCCAAGAACTTGAAAAATCAAAATGTAATAGGATTAAAAGCTTCAAGGAATAATGAACAAGAGGAGCAAAACCAAAACCTTTAAGGAAAATGAACAAGACAACTAATACCTTGGTTAGGAGGAATGAGTAAGACAATTAAGACTAGAAGCTTCAAGGAGGAACAAGCAAGAAGATTAGGCCAATAATTTCAAGGAGGAACAAATAAGACGATTGAGACCTTGGCTTCAAGGAAGAATAAGCAAAACGATTAAGACTAGGAACTTCAAGGAAGAATGAACAAAAGATTCAAACCAAGAGCTTCAAGGAACAATGAACAATATGACCAAGACTTTGGCTTCAAGGAAAAATGAATAAGACAATTAGGACTAAGAAATCCAAGGATAAACAAGCAAGACAATCAAAACAAAGAGCTTTAAGGAGGAACAAGCAAGATGACCAAGACTAAGAACTTCAAGGAAGAACAACCAAGATGACCAAAACCTTGACTTCAAGGACCAATGAGCAAAATGACCAAGATTAAGAGCTTTAAAGAGGAATGAACAAGATGACTAAAACAAAGAATTTCAAGGAAAAATGAGCAAAATGATTCAAGGAAAAAAATAAAAGGGTTAGGACTAAAAACTTCAAGGAAAAATGAGCAAAGTGACAAGGATGAGAAGCTTTCAAAAGGAACGAATAAGACTAGGAATGTTATTTTGTGAGCCTATGAACATGATGGAATTTATTTTCAAGCATCTTTTGATGACATGGACGAAATATGTTAAAAATATTTCTTACCACATTGGACAAAATCTTTACTAATGTGGTTAAATTTTTTGCCACATGTAAATGGATGAATGACACATAGATGAACTTTTTGGATGAAAAATCTAGAAAGATGTTATTTGTTGGACAAGTTTGGATAACATAGGTGGGTAAAAATGGGCAAACAGGAACCAACGACAACCTCTTGAGTCACCATAACTAGTCCTAAAAAAAATGATGTGGTAACATGAGATTGGATGAAAAGTCCTAAAATGGTGTTAAACAATGGTGTTGAAACAATGTTTTGACATTATTTCACTATGCTGAAAAACATTAGTCATGGGTTTTAAATTGTGCTAAAAGGTATTTTATATTTATTGGACTACTTTCAAGCTTATCTAGATGCTAGATTGATATATTAAAAATGTCTTCATATAAATACAACACATACTTTCAACATTAACTTAGTTTATAAAACTTATGAACATCAAAACTAAACACTAGTTACAAAAAAATTGGCTCCTATTTGTTTGGTTTCATCCAGGTAGCTGAACAAGGTTTTTGTTGCTAACAATAATTCAATATATTACCACACTATATAAATTTGTACTTGAGATTTGACATTGGGCAAACTACCGTGTAATTGTTGATGAACTATGTTTTAGTCCACATTCATCACATGGATTCGAAGAGGATAGTCACTAGAAGGCCTTAGCAAATATTAGAAAACACTATATATATATAGATCTATACATCATTTTGAACATTAGGAAACCCAAATTACTTCAGTTTAGCCAATGACTTTTACCTCTCAAAATTAAAAAACCAAAACTAGTTAAATTATCTAAGAAATCATTTAATTAGATGAATTTTGTAACTTTGGTGTGAATTGTTAGTTTATGAACTTTGTCCAACTCCATGTCAAATGATGAATGGACCTTTCCATCAACCCACAAAACATCACATTTTACAAGATGTAATATAGGTGTTTACAATGTACCCACTTTTCACAACTACCTAATGAGCCTATCATCATTGACACAAAATTTATGCAAATGCATGTAGGAAATTTGCCAACCATAACTTCATATTGTTTATGATTTGCAATTGAACTTGAAATGATATGATATATTCATCCATAGCCAAGAGTAGGAATGTTAGTGGGCAACAAGATCTTTGTGACAAGAACACATCCAACCTTCCATTTATTTTGTTGTTGAGTTGAAATCTTGAATACAGAAGGACAACAAATATTCTTTCCATTTCAAGTTTTTAGCCAAGCATTTGCATCTACCAATTTATTGACAAGAACAAATGCATCATCACCAAAAACATTTTAAAGATTACACATCAACTTTTCAAAAAAGAGGAAACTAGGTTCTTTTAATGTTGTCACCTCATTTTCTGTGAGATTATTCCCTTCTTGCACAACCATATAAAAGGCACAGTGGACCTACCAATTGCATACTTCCTTTTGGGGCCTCCAACACAACGATTGTGATCATCATGATAAAACCAAAATTTGTGTAGCTCAATTATTGTGTCTCTAACAATACTCCAATTACCAACATAACAAGGAGCAAAAATCCCATGATTTGTTATCTTTGAAATGATTTTTGCCTTGTAATAGTGTTTGGTGTCCTTTTGCAATGCTGAACATTAAGCATTTGACTTTGGGGGGCATTGCT